>Ga0247734_1000358_pt1 | contig 40134 bp, 45 predicted proteins | sample UWRJL103311B2_FD_180933 | JGI IMG/M metagenome (GOLD analysis project Ga0247734, IMG submission 180933) | Plant litter microbial communities from Arlington Agricultural Research Station in Wisconsin, United States - UWRJ-L103-311B-2 | ecosystem: Environmental > Terrestrial > Plant litter >...
TCTCAATTGGCTCATTCAGCGCTTCAAGCCTGTACCCTCCTAGTAAAATTCTGGATATTTTGCTTTAATAATATCAGCACCTTTCTCGGCGACCATATAGACAGCATTCTGTATGCGGCAATCAGGTATTACAGGGAAAACCGAAGCATCAATCACCCTCAGGTTTTGTACTCCAAATACTTGGAGTTGGCTGTCAAGAACACCTTCTTCGATACTTTTAGCCATACGAGTAGTTCCACATGGATCTACGAATCGTTAGTCCAGAAAGTTCAAGGGATTGGTTGCATATTACTTACGGAATCCTGTCTGGGACCTCTCGAGAATTAGTTTATTCATAGCCTCATCATCTTCTCGAGGCATTGGCCATGGATAATCCTCTCCAATTATATCTTTCATACCATCACCGTCCTTGAGAATATCATCGATGAACCTTACTCCTTGACGAAGCGCAATGATGTCGAGGTCGTTGGAAAAGAAATTCAGATTGACGTTTGGTTGTTCCAACGGGTCAGCAGAGTTCAACTTAACCTCGCCGTTTTTCGATAGAGGTCTTAAGAGATCAACGATTACTGTGCACCAATCTCCAGCTGGTGGTTTTGGAATGTGCCACTGGAAAGCGTCACAAAACATAGGCTTGGAAAAGATTAGTGAATGACCAAAAGATCCACTAAACGGAATTACAGAATCTTACAACAAAATCGATCTCAAAGTGAGGTTGTCCACCAGGTCCAAAAGGATCAACACCGCCATTTCGTGCCTTCTCAGCCATATACTCTGGGCTCTGTTCTAGCCACTTATCGATCCGAGGCAGGCCCACCAATTCAAGGAGACCACTGCTATATGGGCCCTTTCGATCCTCCTTGTAAGTTGCAAGAGCGTTTGCTTTCTTCTCACCCGCACGCATAAGCACTCCGTCAAGTCCAAGACCATCCTTAAGCTTAAAGACGTGAGCTAAAATGGGATGATCGAGAAGATTCTTGCCGACATGGGGAGAGTCGACGACTGAGGCAATACCATGTGCCTTTAGCTCGTTCGCAGGGCCAATCCCAGACAACAAAAGCAGTTTTGGAGACTCCCATACACCAGAGGAAACAATAACTTCTTTCCTGGCATAGAATGTTACATCTTCTCCATTGGGACCAAAAACAGTAATGCCCTTTGCGACACCACTCTCTATAACAAGATTTTTGGAGTGAGTAGAAGATAGTATGGTGATGTTGGACTTTCCTTCCACAAAAACGTAGCTTGATGATCGGAAACCTTTGTAGATAGTGTTCATACACTTGACTAAACCGTGCATTTCACCCTTGTAGATGTCCTCAGTGAGTCTCTCTCCTTTGCTGACCCAGGCCTGGGACAAGGCGGTTCGGAATGGCTCCAGCTCAGGAATCATGTCTGAATGGGAGACATGGAGAGGCCCATTCACACCAACATGAGCCAACTTTGATGAATATAGCTTGCCATCATCATGATAGGTAGCAGGCTAAAACAGTCAGTCAATGTATGTGAAAAAGTTCTGGCTCTCCAAGCTTCATAAATTAATTAGTGAATCAAATTCTGTTGTGTCAAACTACATGATATAAATCATGAGATTACACTTGAGAATTCGTCTGACAATCAAACACAAACAAAACTTTCTGTCGTGATTCCAAACAAATCCGCAAGCTATTAATAGCATAAATTTATATCCTAATTTCGTTTTACATACCTTGTCGAAGTATTCCTTGCAAGCCTCCCAGTTCCAAGTTGGTCCTCCAAATTCTTCCCAGTCATCGAACGTCTCCTTGCTACCTCTAATCCACGTAAAGTAGTTGAGACAGGAACTACCGCCAAGGATCTTACCACGAGTGTTTGGCTTTTCCACACGAGTGTAGTCCGGGCGATCAATCATGGTGGTCTTGTACTGCCAGTCATACTTGCTGCCACGAGTCTCAAAGGCTCGGGCTGGAGTGGTAACAATATCGACTTCACGAGGGTTACCTGGACCAGCCTCGATCACAAGAATGGACACATTCTTGCCCTCTGCAAGTCTTCCTGCAATAACGTTGCCTGCAGTTCCGCCTTTTGATTAGGTTAGTCCAGCTCAGAGCGCAAGATGTCTGGGAATTTGCCAACCTCCGACAACAATAAAGTCAAATTCAAGATCGTGTGCAGTAGAACCCATCTTGGTTTCAAGTGAAGCAACTGTTCGGAAGGAAGAAATCAGGCTTTAATATAAACAAAGTGAGATGCTGAAACTTTTTCAAGTTGTTGATGTTTATTGTAAATTGTTGAATAGCTCAGTAATTTCCGGTGCTTCTTATGTATCGGCTACATGATGTATTTTATACTTGACTTCGCTGCAATATTTCCAGAAGACGGAGTGTGCGGTAACATCTAAATCCATGTAATCATATTACTCATAGTATCCATAGTAATTCAAGATTACTATGAAACATTCTGTGAGAACTAACCTTACCGTGTAGCCGAACCAAAGTTACCTGCCTTCCCGAGCCGAATCCCCACCGTTCCCTGGTTTATGTTTTCTTTTCTTTTTTGAAAAAAGCCCCCCAAATTCTAGGACTTCGATTTCACAATGTACCGACTTGATTAAATTTTATAAAGTACGGCGCCATCCGTTGTGTCGAATCCTTTGTCACATTCTGAATTGGATTGCTTATTAATATATAAGTTATAAATGAGAGAAGTTCATAGAATCCATATGGTCATGATAATTTTTAGTTATTGTAATGCTATTCAAGTAGTGTAGGCAGAGGCATTTTAGTGGAAGGCGTAGAAAAGCTGAAACCCTCCTTCAGGATCCAACTTGACTAGTATTGGTGTTCTATCTTTCAATAATTTTAATTTAAGTTATTACCCACTATTGTACAAAAGTTCCGGTATTCGTTATGACCTGCAGTACAACTAAGACTAGTCTAGTTCTTTATAGAAAGCAGTTGCCTAGCCTTTCAACTTTGAGCAAATGTAGGCTGACCAAATTAATCCTTGCTCCTAGTGATCGAAGGTTTACTTTGCTGCATACTCTATTAGCCATAAATCGAAGAAGTAGAGGGTACAACCTCATAATTCTCACTAAACCTGGAATGCTCTCTCAACCGGTATTTCGGGTACGATGCAGCCACTAATCCTGACTGGTTTAGTGATCTTGTTTGAAGTTCTGAAATTCCTCTTTTTCGGCAAACAGCCGACCTTCCCGTGGCATTGCGGATAGACCTTAGCCCCATCAATGACGTTCGTTATATGGATAATTTGCGAAGAGAAGTTTGTGAAATACTCTATAAATTACCAGTACATTCATTGGTATTGATTAACAAAAACTTTTGGTATTGCAGTTCCAAATTTACATGATTACAGCAACCGAAGGTTAACAAAACATATTCGTTCGTAAGACAGCAGCACGCTTAGCTATTACTTCAGCACTAGCTTCAATCATAGAATTTTAAAAATGACTTCCCAAGTAAACAACCATTATACCTTCAAAAAAGAATTTGCTCTAACAACGACTAGCTTCATGCAGCTTCAAACCCAACATACACACTTGCCGAAGGTGTGTTAAACCACAGGACCAGAAGTTTGGTGCCACTGACATATACCAGGTTGTCCAGTTGCCGACCCAACTTCAGCTATTGGTATCAGACAAAATGGAGGGGGGCTTTTGGTATTGCAAGATACTCATTTAATCGAAACACTAGCGCACTTTAGTAGAGAACGAATACCCGAGCGAGTTGTCCATGCAAAGGCTGCTGGAGCTTATGGCGAGTTTGAAGTAACCCATGATATCTCAGACATCACGTCGGCGAAGTTTCTTAATGGCATTGGGAACAAGACGCCTCTTCTAGCTCGAATTTCGACAGTCGGCCCAGAGAGAGGTTCTGCAGACACCGCTAGGGATCCTCGAGGCTGGGGAATTAAGCTATATACAGCTGAGGGAAACAATGACTGGGTTTTTAATAACACGGTAAGAAGCTTATTCCGTGCTAGATCATAAGATCTGGCTAAACTGACTACAATACAGCCAGTCTTTTTTATCAGGGATCCGATAAAGTTCCCATCAGTGAACAGAGCTCACAAGAGGCATCCGCAAACTAATCTCCCAGATTCAACTATGTTTTGGGACTTCCATAACAACAATCAAGAAGGGATTCATGAACTTATGCACCTTTTCAGCGATCGAGGAACACCAGCTTCCCTTCGATGTACCGACGCTTTCAGTGGACACACATACAAGTTCACAAAGCCAGACGGCTCCTTTAAATACGTCAAGATCCATCTAAAATCAGATCAGGGCATCAAGAGCTTCACAAGTGAAGAAGCTGAGCGTGTAGCTGGTACAGATCCTGACCACAACGTGCGAGATTTGTTTGAAGCGATTGAAAGAAAAGAGTATCCGACTTGGACTGCATATATTCAAGTCATGGATCCTAAAGATGCTGAGAGTTATAGATGGAACATCTTCGACATGACAAAAGTTTGGCCACATGCAGATTATCCTTTGCTTCCATTCGGGAAGATGACTCTTAACAGGAACGTAAGTGTGGAATTCAAACCACAGAAGCCAATCCGTTGATACTGACACCATATAGCCACAGAATTACTTCGCAGACATTGAACAAGCCGCATTTTCACCTTCGACGATGGTTCCGGGAATTGCTCCCTCTGCTGATCCTAGTATGGAATCCCACATCCCACATCCCGTCACGCTCGTCCCTCGTTCTAACATTTTAATAGTTCTCCAGGCACGAATGTTCGCATACCCTGATGCAGCTCGTTATCGGCTAGGTGCGAACTACCAACAACTGCCAACAAACGCAGCCAAGTCTCCTGTTTATTCGCCGTTTGAGCGCGATGGTGTTTCCAATTTCGGGGGAAATTATGGGCCTGATCCAAATTATGTTCGCTCTTCCATCAGACCATTGAATTATGCCCCTGCAAGTGTTGCACATGATCAGTGGGTGGGCCGAGTAACTGCCTATTCAAGCGAGGTTACGGATGAGGATTTTATACAGGCTAGAGGTATGTGGGAAGTTTTTGGGAGACAGCCAGGGCAGCAAGAAAGCTTTGTTAGGAATGTGTCTGGCCATCTGAAGCAAGCGTTGCCAGAAGTGCAGGGGGAAGCAATCAGTAAGTTCGATGCCTTGATCTTTTGCCTCCAGCTACTGACAAATAGCAGAAATTTTTGCTAAGGTAGATAAGAGGTTGGCTCGACTGATTGAGAATGCGGTGTCCTCCTGAAGTATGAGACGCAAGCATATGACGTTGACGGATTCAAGATCTTGAAATTCCCATTAAGCCCCTAAGAAAAACTCTTTGACTAATGATTAACTTAAATATCAAAAAAGAATCTCAGTACCAATTATGACCCGCTTCTCCTTTTTTTTCTTTCTTTGGGTTCACCGACATTATAATTTGACCCGGTATCGTCACCCCATTTTGACTTTCAAACACCCCAGCGATCGCTCTCCTTCCCATATGTCCAAACGAGTCATATTCTGCTTCTCCATTACAAGCAGCCCACTCTCCGACCGTGGGGTTCTTGCCATCACCTAAATCGCTCCAGCGTGTAACGACCACGCATTGCTTAAATTTGCGTACAGGATCAGACTCTTTTCTATCTTCCTCAAGTTTAATCTCAATTAAATACTCTGTAGGACAGTCAGGGCATCGACGCATAGGACGACAATTAGAGCAAAGTGTGACGAAAATTTGATCAGTCTTCAGACGTGAAAGATTGACCTTTGGGCCATTTCGAAGCTGCTGTGCTATGGTTGCGGATGGTAGTGGCATGTGCGATAGGGCGCATTTACAAAGGTTCATCAATTCACCATCCCTCCAGTGTGAACAGACTGAGAAAAATGGCGTATAATCTTCTCGCGAATAGAGGAAATTGCGTAGTCCTGCTGGTGGCAGCCCACCTATAGCGAATGATTTGCTAGTTACTCTCAATAGCAAATGATCTTTGTGAAAGACAAATCGTGTCTGATGAAACCAGTCACTGTCTCGTGATTTGTAACGACGAGAAAGTGATTCAAGTGAAATTCCATATTCGGGTCGATACTTCTGAGCTCGGAATGCTAGCTGGACGAAAGTAAAGGGTAGATCATACTCAACGATTAATCGGTGACGAGATTGAAGTTTGGGATTAGCGCAGTTGTATATGGGATTCAAGACATTTCTCGCTTTGAGTCGTTCTGTTCCCTGTTGAAGTCGGCGGTGGAATATCGCACAGGGAAAGCAGAGTAACTGCAACTAGATTTAGCCACTGCCTTTATGTAATTAGACATTTCCGCTTTCAACAAAACATACATGATTAGGCAGATGCTTATCCATGCCAAGCAAAAAATTAATTTTATATTGGTGTGTTTGGGCTTCGTGATGAGTGAAGTTAAGAGCCAAAAATGGTATCGTTCCAAGAAGTGACAAAAGTGTCTTACTCGATATTGCAAGATTTGCAGCATCGGTCGGATTTATGTGATTTGATATCTGTTCCCAGATTGGAGCTGGTAAACTAGCAATCATAATTTCTCCTGGTTTACGCATGGAGTCTGGTATTTGATTTCTCATCCGTTCCATCTTGTTTAAGGACTCAAGAGAATCATGTGAATCCCGACGCAGCAGGCTGTGTAACATTTCGGCTTCGTCCCATAATTCTCCAGTTTGTGCATTAACTGCTGAAGGGCCTTTGTTAAAGAAATTGACAGGCGGTGAGTCGTCTGGAGGTTTGTGGGTTGCAACATCGCGCTGGACAGTTTGAGATGGGTGCCAAACCTCAGGTTTTCGTTCTACTAGAACGGCAACACCGGGAGCAGTCTTCGTTACTCTATTGCTGCCTTTTTTTGGTCGCAGGGCAGTGGCAATTCTTGAGGTCAAACTTTTCTTAACTTGATGAGGTTCTTCCATTTTGGGAAGCCCTATTTTCGAATGAACATATCAAATAATGGCTAAATTTCACCAAGTTTGACTCTGTCAAATGTTTTGACAAGCGTCATCACCACAGCTTACTGAGAGCTTTGCGTTGCTAGTGGCTTGGCACATTAATGTTAAGCGAAAGCAAATATCCCCTCTCCTTCCCCTTCCTCCACTGTTCCAAATCCTAATTCCTTATGATCTGGCTCAACTTGCCAAATCATTTATGTAATATGATTGGATTCGTGAGATCGAGCAGCTCTCAATATGAAACTTGTAGACAGATATGCTTTGAAGTAGTAGTTCACCAGTTGGTGCTTCCTGAGAGAAGTGAACATCTAGAGCATTTCGGCTTGTGGACGAGGTGCATAAACTGAAAATCTCACTGAGTGAAAGTCTAGAATTTTAATGTAATGCACGCAATGGGTCAAAAACTTCATCATCTTCTCCTACTCCCCCAAAAATGGTAGGCAGAAGTCTATGACAGGGAAAATGTCGCTTCAGTGCGGAGCGGGAACATCACCTATAATATTTGAGCGTTTGTAAGGTTTAAGTATTAGCATTGTTCATAGTCAGGCCATTACAACAACCACAGATTTTAAGAGAATTCTTCGGTCAAAAGAGAGCGCGCAGGTAGTACTGAAGAGCCCTAAAATGTCGCGCTGGTAGACACAAACTTGTAGACTAACACCTTTATCTGTGCAATAATAGAGCCATGAGCCACGAGCTACAAGCCTGAATTTCTCTTAATATAGTTGAACGAAGCTACTAAATCAATTATCTTTTACAGAAATTACACATATAATGGTGATAGACAGACGCCGTAAGCCCAAAAGTGTAATGTTTTCAATTTGTATTATTATGCAAAGATCACTCACTCAACAATAAATTGCTCTAATATGAATTTGAAATAAACTCGAATTTACAAAATGTATGACTTTGACTTTTATCAGTGAGTGTGTTGTCATCTCGTACTCCAGGCTTAAGCTTTATTTTGGCGATCCCTCAATTTTCGCTCCAACTCTCAAGTTTGCTAGGGAGCTATTTTTCTAACAATCCTTAGCATCACCTCACACTTTCCTTAGATCCGAGCTTTATTTAGAGCCTACCTTGTTCTTCTACCCACCTAAATATCAACATATCAGTAAATTGGAATCTACACGGTTGTCGGACAGCTCATGTTATTTGACAGGACTAAGAAGTGCCAAAAGGAAAATGCCTCAGCTGGAGATTGTGAATCACGAGGCTGCCTCAAGGAGTATAGATCCTCATCCTCGCACAAGCTAGTACGATATTCAAAGCCGCTCACTTGCTTCAATAAATTTACTCTTCTCTCGTGCAAAGCAGCACGGCTTTAGGAAAACACACTACTACCTATTCTGCAGAGACTGGCTTGACCGAATTGCCAGGTACCTCCCTGGTACCTAGTTGCAGTCTTTGTAGTCATCATTTGTCCTTTGCATCTCCTACAGGCATACTGATACCGACATATAAGATGAAGCCCAAAACTCCGAGACTGGCGAGAACGCCGAGATTCAACCGCATATCTGATGTTGTAATAGCAGACTATAAGAGACTACAGTTAAATAGGAAGTCTTTATCTTTCACAGCGCTCACTGACCGGCATTTGTCCGTGACCTACTGTCACGGGCATTTGTGCCGAAACTTTTGTGTTCACTATAGTCTTGGAGGAGATATGAGATATGTGGTAACCAGAAAAAGTGGCTGGTTGCTGGGGATAGCTGGAAATTTGGGGCAAAGTAAATGAAAGTCACGAAACATTCTAGCAGAATATATTGGTCAAACTTTATCAAGTGACTACACCTATGAATGGGAGCTAGCCTAAGCACCTTGAAATAAATCGGTTCGCAAATGCATTGTTTGAATATGAAGCACTTCCTTAAAATATAGCCCCTTCGGATGTTCTAAGACTCCATCTAACAACTAGGGCAGAGTTCAATGTAAAATTTGAACTTCCACTAGTTAGGTCATATCCCAAGTAAAGCGCCTTTAGTATCTCTCGACAACTGTAATCTCCATAATCTCTGCTCAGCACAAATGAATATCTCCCCATGTTTCCCAAAACAGAAGTTAGCAACCCCATTTGGCACAAGTATAATTCCGATGAGTGTCCCAGCAGGATTCCAGACCTCTATCCCATCCCCACAACCAGCATATACATTGCCGTATATATCGCACTTTATGCCGTCCGGGACGCCTACTGTTGCGTATGCAAAAGCTCTCCTGTTGGCGAGGAATGGCGCTCCTGACCTCTTGGTCACATCAAATGCATAAATAGTGGCTGGCCTTATTATAAGAAGATGAAGTTAGTAATTATAGCAGGTTATAGTCGCCAGCAAGATACTCACTTAGTTGGGTTCTTTTTGAAACTATTCCCATCGGCGTGCACCATATCTGTATCAGTAATGTAAATAATTTCTTCGTCAGGACTAAAACAAATTCCATTCGGCATTCCAAAATTATCTGCTAAAACTCTCAGGTCCCCATCTGTAGGATTGAATCTATAAACTTGGTTTGGCAATGTAGGCCCACGACGAAAGTCTTGCTCACTCCCATAGCTTGGGTCTGTGAACCAGATACATCCATCACTAGCCACCACCACATCATTTACACTGTTGAACTCTCGTCCATAGAAATTTGTAACGAGAGGTACCGGGGGAGATTTACGAGGCATATAAACAATTCCTCCTGTGTTCATCTTTTCGGAGCCTTGAGCACAGAATATAATGCCATCCTTGTAATTCACTCCGCCATTGGGCATGTCCTGAAATCACGTGGGATCAGTCATTGATCTACAAGTTAAAGGTGATTAAAGAGGGAGGCTTTTGATGTAAAGGAAAATATGGCTGCTTCTGTTTCTTACAATTCCAGGGGGCGGTCTCATTTTGGCCCATTCCACAGTGTGGACATCGTTCTCGCCGCTCAGCCTGTCTGCACGGTGTAACTTGATACGTGATATTAAAATCGTTGGGTATCTAGCGCTTGAGGTAGATTGCAGAAGATTTGATGTCGTGTACAGCTCATCATGCTCGGGTAGGAATACACAAGCTTCATGAAAGAACGGATTCTTAGACGCTTCCGAAGAGGAGAGAAGGATTGAGTGAGACGGGCAAGGGCCAATGAGGGAAGCAAATGATTTATCATATTGAACAATACTGATCTGGTCATTAGAGGGCGTGATAGATCTGGGACATGGTTAGTCCTTGTGTGAGATTCAGAACTTTGAAAACAATGCTGACTTGGTTTTGCCGCTGCTCGCTGAGAGGCGATCAAAGATCTAAGGATAACATTTCTTTAGCAACATTCACAAGATATAATGGTGTGCTTTACATGTATCTCTGTTTGGGAAGACCGAATGTCACTGTTCGTTATTGCTGCCATGGTCTTGGTGTTTATATCTGTGCGAGTTTGCGTCTCAAGACGATCCCGCTCAGTGAAAGAGGGGTATGCAGCTTTGGAAAATTGGAATTACGCCTTGGTAAATGCAGGTCTTCAGGCGCTACAGGATTCTTCTAGCTTTACACTTTCGGCCAATGCAGCTTTCATTAGACAAATTTCCAAGATAGGTGGTCAATGTGCAAAATTGATATATTAGGTAGGGCTGAACAATAATCACGTGGTATTTCGCTGCATAATTGGAGATTCTATAAAGGTTATCTCAATCAATGCTGCTGAAAGCAGATAAGTAGACTGGCTTTAGTTGTTGCAGATAGGTAGCAAAGTCCTTTAGGATGGATTATGAAGTTTAGTTAGGCAACTTCCTATCCAATTACCTGGTCCTGTTATTAGTCTCCAAAACGTAACAGCTAACCCACACATGGGCAATATCATTTGCTCGATTTTGAAAGAGGCATGTAAGTAGAGTTGTATAATGACACACGACATTCTTGGAGCACCTCAATGTGGTACTGTTTTTCGATGCTAATTCTTCTCAACCCATCCATTCTATTCCTCTTTATATTTACACGTCCATAGGTAACCCTAGTAAGACATCTCCACTAAAGATCCAGATCCAAATCCAATCTGAACCCGTTTAATGCTTGACAGCCGCCTTTGCCTGTTCTGCGATGCTCTTCTCTCCACCTTCCGCCTGCTTCAAGAAGTCCCTAAGTTTATGTTAGAATACATTCTCTTCTCGAGGCATTGTGGGAATCAGCAAGCAAGATATCGGTAAGTACATACTTGATGAAACTCTCCTCATCTGGACTTTGTGCATTGATTGGTGGTCCCTTAGCCTTCTCAACTTTCGAACCTCCTGTCGAGATCGCTGTAAGTCCTGTCAACAATCCAAGAACTCCCATTGCGAGCTGTACACCATGCATATGTTAGCAGGCTAGCTTCATGGTATAAAGAGTAGCTAGGTAGGATAATCGGGTGTGGTTGAAAATGCAAAGCTTTCTCGTGCGTAACGGTAGGACATACGTAGTGCGAGCCAATCTGGCGACCAAGAATCGTGTACTGCTGGACCATCGTGGCGGTTCAAATGAAGGTTTATGTGACAGTGTATGGCGTAGAACGATTTCAGGCAGGGGAGGAGGTGGATTCTCGAGTTTTCGATGTTGAAGCCAAAGAGAAGCGTACTCCGTCTGAGAAGGTACGGGCCTTGGCACATTCCTGTTAGCCGCAATAAACGCGCGGTTGAATAACCGGTTCAGGTAAAAGGCGAACCGAACCGAGATACCGACAGTAGAGGTGTGTATCAAGGATGACGAGCACCTTTCTGACATCTGACCTAACAAATTCTCAAGCAACTACACTCCGAGATCAGTTCATAGCATAACACCTGAGCAGGGTTAGTCCAAAAAGCAACAATACAAATATCCATAATTCCCGAGGCTACCCAACTACGACACGCCTGTGAGCAGCACCACCTCATCGGGTCTGTATCTACAACACATCCAACCGGGCCTTGAACCCGTTGTCATCCCTGTTATAAGGCTTTTCAATATGTCAGAAAAACCAGAGAAAGAGAAAAGTCGAGGGCCTGCGCCTACAGGTTTGCCTAAGAATGAGAAGCTCCCCGCCAAACTTCAGGCCATTGTAGACAAGGCAGATCAGGAGGAGAACTTTTACGACGAGCTCTACGATGGGAAGTAAGTAACTGTATCCCACACCCCTTAAGTTCTACTACAGGAAATCATTTATCAGGTTTTGTATTCTTCGCCAAATTTTATCCGACCTTACTAACAACAACGCGTTTTAGTGCCCCTGCTTCTACCGAAAGTAATATTCGCTATGCAGCGTATGCCAGCCGCATAAGAACTGCTTTGCTATCTGCCCAGAGATATGTGGCTTATACATCAGACATCGGCGAGTCGTTTCGACCAGTTGCTCATCCTAATTGGGTAAGGGCAGCATATGGAGTTTCCTGGGCGTACCTCGTTGGTGATGTCTCACATGAAGGATATAAAGCATACTGCAGTAACCAGAGAATCTTACACCCTGAACTTCCCCGAGAAGCTGCCCAGGCACACTACAACGATGCAAAATCCGACATAACCACTACATCCGCCGGTACCGAGGTATCTCTCAAGCCAGGCGTGGTACCCCCCATCGATGACTACCGGACGGTAATGGCTCAACGAGCTATATTCCAAGGAATCGCATCGATGGGCCTGCCGGCGTTTACAATTCATTCTATAGTTAGATACTCTGGGAGAGCTCTGAAGAGTGCAAAAAATGTCAGAGTGAGGACCTACGGACCCATTGGATTAGGTCTAGCTGCTGTTCCAGCCCTTCCATTCCTCTTCGATAAACCGGTCGAAGAGGCAGTCGAGTGGGTGTTTCACACAGGTTTCAAGACTTTAGGAGGCAAAGAGCTTGTTGGAAATGCACCAAGTACTGGACGGGAAGAGATTCTAGGGAAGACAAACCCCCCTCAAACTGGCCAAAAGAACGATAAAGAACTGTAGTATATAATTGATGGTGGAGTAGCTGGAACCATGGCGTTCTTGGGGTCTCCGCTTCTCATCAATGCATTCTTTGCATTAGTTTTGTTATTAAAATACCATGCCGTCCACTTCTTCAACGTCCAGCCAGATGGTTCTGCCTTTCATTTGCTGTATCGATATTGGTGTGCCTACCAACTGCACGGGGCTCAATGTAGAACTGTGCTGGCATTTGTGGGAATTCCCACGGAAAATCACTCCAATCGGCTTCGAGCAAATCTGTTCCGCGCTGTATCGATCTATTCCTGATCGTCAGTCACTGCAGGAAGGCTGCATCACTTGGTCTGTAAAAAGCACAACCAAGAGTAAGATCAATATCCGCAATTTCTTATTTTCTTATTCTATTACCTATATCGTTTCCCTTAATTCCTCGCTACCAAAATTTCGCCTTAGCCACTTTTGAGTAACAAGTTGAGTCGCTAACGGATTGCTTAGAGCTATATTCCCATTCAACGTCTTTCATGTCTACTAATCCTAATTTCAATCTCCACATACTACTGCCTTTACAAAAGGCTACTCTAATCAAAATGCCATCGGTTCCAGCATTTGAAAAGAACTATTGTGCCATCCTACGAATGAAGCAATGTAATGTTGATGTACCCTGGGGTGATGAGTACGAGCGGATGATATCCGGCATGAAGTATGCGGCCAATCCAAACCTGTACCGTTTTGTCTTGCCATTGCATATGCTAATTCGTCGTCAAGCTTCAAAACTGCCAAATCCCCCGCAATGCAAATCCACAAAGTCAGAACTCGCAAACGACTAACAGAATTCAACGACGATTTTATTGCGGATGACGATACTCTGGAAACCTTGAAAGAACGTCGCATGGTTATCGCAGAGCAGATATTGGGAAAGCTTGGTAAAAACACAAATATCGAGTCGCCACTCTTTTGCACATGGGGTTGTCAGATTTTCCTGGGCAACGATTGTTACATAAATCGTGAGTAAGTACCGGACTACTTCATTTCCCCGTCTACCCACCTTCAATCATACCGATGCATGCAACTTGAGAAAACATTCAAGGTCTGTGATGGGATAATTCTCATATACTGGATCTCTGAGAACCCTTTTGAAGTTTTCCGGCAACGGTGTACAATAATCAGAAGTTCACCGCATTTTGTTTTCGGACAAGCGCTTACCAACACGCAGAGTCTCTATTTTCGATAGCGCACCAGTCACAATCGGGGATAGGGTCCTTATTGGCCCTGGAGTCAGTGTGCAATAGGGAATACAAATTCCCTGCCCCTATAATTCCAAGCCTCGTTTGCTTCCGAGAGACTAGACGGAAATTTCCTTGTTCAGCCTTCAAGTGCTTCGAAGCAAACGCGCAGCTTGTGGGCTATTGGCTCAACTTCCAAAACCTTTCCTAATCGAGAAGTTTACTGATCACCTTAATTTACAGGTATACATTTGTACAGATACGCATGGTGAGTCTTCATATCCAGTGCTATTTGCATCCTAGCCCGAAATGCCGTGGCCGTGGTTGCACATGCACGGGTCTTGCCAACACATAACTTACGAGACAAATTTAACTTCTTATCAGGTGGACAATTACTGATTCGACTTCGTACAGATGTGGAGGCTGCCGACCGTCGGAAAAACGGCGGGTCTTTCGCATTGCCAGTGAAGATCGACGATGATGTTTGGATCGGCATGAAAGCAAATATTATGCCCGGCAGTAAGTTAGAAATTCATTTGTCGTTGGTCAGCAATGGATGGGTGTCTCTAGAAGATCACGCACTGCATATCACTATCGACTCAACTCAGCAACCTCGGCATGTATGGTTTCTTTGGCTAACCTCGACCAGTCACAATTGGACATGGAAGTACAGTTGCAGCTGGCGCGACAGTGTGCGAAGATGTCGAGCCATTGTGCTTGGTGGGTGGAGTTCCAGCGCGAATCATACGCAGGCTAGAACGCGCAGAACAAGGCCACAAACTGGTTAATGGAAACTACGACGTTACGCAATAACGATGACACTTATGATTACGGCGAAACACGAGCAAGGCCTAGCAATTGGCATTGGGCATTTGGTACGGCGTGAGTTTTATTAGGTGATGTTGCTTTATAGAAATGGTGACGTTAATGATAGAACTCGGAGCGGGGAAGTGTGTTGTGAGAAAGCATTGGCGCATGGCGTTCCAAATAATATGATCTATCGCATTGGTATCCTTTTGCACCGAACTCTCTTTGTGTAACAGGAGGTCCGTTCCGCTGCTGTTCGTGTTGTACCGCATTCTGTGCCATGGGAGACTTGGGTAGGACAAGCTTTTGATGTGCCGGTTGCGTGGAGGGGGGTTTTCCAGTGTCGGGGCAAGCTAGCATACCAGGTAATACAGCCCTTCTGCTTTGCCTCCTAGAACCCATGCAGAAACCTCACATATACCCCATATCCCTACACATTACTGTAACGCTAGTGGTCCCTTGCTTTGTTCCTACCAGCGGAATCATGATTCGCAAGCGAACTCTACATTATGCATTTTATGTCTTTCAATTGCTGTCTCGGGTAATGCCGTACAACATGTTGAATGGTAGGCTATACATAATGTGCTGTCTTTCGCCTCTGTTTGTCCTCTATTCATCTCAGTGCGTGCTGAAACTCAGAGTTATATGACCAAGATGTGGAAACTACCAAATATCAATACTGTGTGTGACAGGTTTATTTAACTTTGGCTTACAGACGGCTGGCCCTAGTTATTGGTACACCTTCTAGCTTCTTTAATCCGATCGAGGCCATGCCCTTAATTAGTAAAGTATATGTTGTTTTCAGATACTGCCGGCAATGCTGAGGTCGCACAGTTCTCCATGCTTTGATGGCTGATGGCACACGGTCCTCGCAGCGCGCATAACGGTGTTCGGCATTTGTTTTTGATCTACAGCCATGTTTATCTCCCAAGGGGTGACAAGCCCCAAAGTCCCTGGATGAGAATATCACAGAATTCGGTTGCTTAGTGCTTGGCCATATAGAGAGGATCGGGTTACACCAACCAGGCTGAGCCTAGTTTGAAGTTCAAGCCACCCATGCTCCCATGGCAGAAGATATGTATATGGCGGAATTGGTATCGAATCAGCGCACCAAATTTATGACTGGAGGCACCTGTAGAGAACATCTCATTCAAATCTGTTGACCAGGCGCCAAGCCCTGCCTCGTCAACAAATATTTTCAAATTCACAACCGGCCATAGGTCAAGATGAGGTCGTGGACTGATCTTATTCCATGTTTCAACGCCACCGCGTCGCCGAATTATCATTGAAAATCAATCACTAGTATTGCTTATTTCTCGGTGAGAGATTTAGCACAAGCGGTCATGTTCTATGGTGTTGAGGAGTAACAACGAAGTACTCCTTTCCCCTGGGCACCCCAGGCGAAGGTAATACTTTTGGATATATCATAAGTGGAATGATTTCTACAGTGGGAAGTCTCCGGGGGGCCATGCGAGTAAGCTTATCTCATAGCAAAACGTTCTTCTATAAATAAGGATCATGGGATCTCAAGAGCTCTTGCAAGTGCCTATACATTTGGGAAATTATGCTTCTTTTTCCTTGTGTATCAACTCTTAAGATTGCTCCCAGCTTTTAAGATCTCGCTTGATTTCCGACTTACGGTCCTGGTTTACTATATATGGCACATATCGAAACGGCTCAGCATACACTTGTCCTTGGTGGCGATTTTTATTTAGCAAGACACACTACAAGCCAGTGACATTTAGTCACAGCCAAGCAGTTGTTCTATGAGCGTCTAGGTTTATATTTAAGAAAGTTCTGTCTCACAGGGAAATTTTCAAGACCCGGTTTAACTTTGCTCAAACGCCTCCTTTACCATCTCCTTGACACGTGGAAAGACCCGGACTTTCCAATGCTGTCGACTCCTGGCTATCTGTTCATGCACATGCAACGTGAGACTGGCGCCTGCTGATCCTTTATTGCGCCCCGGCTTCCTATTGCCTAGTGTGTGATTTTGTGTTGTTTTTAACTTCGGGCAATGCTTTCTGTGCTCCACCGTTTCTCAGTTAGATATCGTATGGGAAAAGCAAAATTTCAGGTGTCATGGCCAATTGTTTCCAACCAGGTACATTCAAGGCTTAGGACATAGTTTTTGCAGCCATTGAAGTACAGTATATGTCGAGGTACTAACCATGGAGGTTATGATTGGAGAAACTTACGGAAACGTGCAGGTAGTCCGGGGTCTCTTAAGTAAGAAGATGAATTTGCACAAATCGGATTCAAAACTTGGTATGCCAGTTCTTGGTGATTGGTTAGAGATGGAGATCAAGTTGCCTTCTTACACGTTTCGTTGGGGATGACAGTCGAGAATGCAAGGAGGTTTAAGTGTACATGTGGCATACAGTTTGACATATGCAAGACAAGTATAATTATTTAGACTTAAAACATTTCATATTTACTATATTTCAGAATTTTCTATTGTTTCACAAAGTCTGATGTAAATAATGACTATGGACTACTTATATTATATCAAGGATCAGTAGAGGAAGATGAAATGACACCTCTTATCTAATCTCTAAATCTATACTTCTGTGACACTCTAATACAGTACTGTATCCCATAATCTATTTACAGTAAACTTAATTCATCTGAAGCTTGACTTTACGTCCGCCAAACTAACTCCTACTACCTCCAAGCCAACCTCGCCTTTCGCCTCTAACAAAAACACTTCCTCCACCCCCAGATCCTCCAAAAACTCCACTGCTTTCCCAAAGTTAGTACCGACTTGGTCAATGCCATGACTATCATCACTCAATGTCAACTTGCCCCCCATATTCAAAAAGACTTCTGTGATAGCTCTTGCGGGGTACGGATCCTTGAGACCCTTTCTTAGAGCACTGGTGTTAATCTCAAGCAAGCCCCCTTGTTCTAAAACAACCTTGAGATTCCGAACCAGCTTCTCCCACACCCCCTTCCAAGCACGTAAATCTCGATCTGGCTCGTCGGCTAAGAGTCTAATCAGATCAAAGTGACCGACGACCCTCGGCTTCAGCGTTTGCAGCATCTCGAGCTGGGAGTCGAAATAGTCACCGAAGAGCAGTTCATCAGTGCCGCCAGAAATTTCACGAGCTTTGTGGTAAAAGGTAGCGTCATAGTCGATGGGGATCTCATGGACATGATGTACTGAGCCGACGAAGTAATCTACAGCTGGGTCGGCAGCGAGCGACAGGACGTGTGGCCCGTAAGAGGGCCGAATCCATTCGCCTTCGAAGCCGATCAGAATTTTGATTTGATCTTGATACTTGGACCGAAGACGAACCGCTTCGACGAGGAAGCCCTCGTGTTGTGGCTGCAATGTATCGATGGAGGTCTGATAGTGTTAAAAAAAATAGAATAAAAGAAGGTGTGTAGTGGGAGTGGCGGTCGTACTTCCTCGGGGTATAAATCGGCTGGGGAAGTGCGTGGCATATGTTCCGTGAGTGCAAAGGATTGGAAACCTCGGGCAATCGCGGTTTGTATTATGGCTTCAAGCTGATCTTTTGCATGGCCAGGACAGAACTGGCCCGAATGACTGTGCATAGAAAACGCCATTTTCAAAAACTACAATTCTAACGCAGTTGCACGCTGACCAGCGCTTGTTGAAGCCCTGAGTAGACTTGTATGTGTGTCTCAAAAGTTTCTATAACAATTCTCTTGGTAAACACGAAATAATACATGGTGAACGATCTATGTAGTTTAAACTGCTATTGTCGTCATGTTTGATAGTGGGGGCCGGTGTCTTATAGTGCCTGACCCAGGCATCCACCCCAACCAATAAAAAAGGAAAAAGGAAAAAGGAAAAAGGAAAAAGAAAACGGCAAAAAATTGTTGCTTATACGAGCATCAAGCTTTGTTATTATTAGTTTTTGGGCATCTAATATCCAGCAATTGAGTAAACTTACGGACTCGAACTACGGTAAATTAGTATTTTGGAACCCAAAATTCATTCTGAAAGTGTTCTCTTACCCCTCAACCTCAGTCTTACAGCGTAAAAACGCCGTAGGAGGACCGCGCGCTACCATTGCGCCAAACGCCCGATTTGCAGTAGTTTTGCTTTGACATTCCAAATTCTTTACTTACAAATGCCTCCGGAGGAGGTGAATCACATGACTCACATAACCAGAATTCACTGGAGAGTGAATTTTGGATCTCGGGGGTGTATTCTTTTTCACACTGGTCACAAGGAGATTCTTGGTATTTTGGTCTTCGTGGTTTACCAGTTCGTAACTACGTTAAATTGGCCTTGGTAAGAATGCCAAGGAGAATGTTGCTATAAGAGTTGATGAAGCAAAGGACTATAATACAGTCCATCTTCACAACTTGCGAAAGCTTGCTGTAAAAAGCGGCTATTCAAAAGTCATAGATAGATACATCAAACGGGTTGTACTTGAACACCTTCAAAAGACTGACGCCGAGAAAAGTATTCCCATAATCGAATATAGAAAAGATCTGCCCAAGCTCTTTTTTAGCACGCGAAAAATCATAGCAGGTCAAGTCACAGTTAATGTAGGACCTGGGGATAACATTAATAGTACTACGATAAGCTCAGGCAATGTGGAATAGACTTACATATCCGACCGCCCGGAATATCTCCAAAAGATGGGAATGCGCGCAAAATACCCCTAAGGAGCCAACGGTTGTATATGACATTAACGAGAATATCAAGCTCCTCACACTATATCTTATTACCACTCGTGTATTTCATGAGCTTATGATTAAATTGCAGAGTGAACAGGATGGACAGCCTATATTGCAAAGCAACTAGTTATAAAACATTTACCTCTGTGGAAGATTATCAAGCCAAAAGGATCTAGTGAGGTAACTAAAGCATTTCAATTTGTACCAATATTTAAACCAAATCTTTGAGCATGCTATACTGATCTACCAAAGCTTATAGAACCTTGCTGGTATATCACAACCATGTGAATATACTGTTAGACCATTGCCATCACTAATGCCTCAAGCTGTTCAATTTCGGGAGGATATCTTTTTATATTGGCGGCAGCTATTACAATTGATGGATTTCCGGAAGCAATGCGATGCCTAGTACTACTTTATCCTAAGGCATACAAACATCAACGCTTTGGTATTAGAGCACAGCATCGGCCAACGATTCACGCTCGAGAAGTTGTTTCTATTACAAGAGTGCCAGAAGCAATGCAGTATCCAGCTCGCTACCACCACTCTAGAAAAAGAGCTTATTATCTTCCTGGATACATTAGTAGCCAATGTAGCCCCCTATCTGGGACAGCCAGAGGCCCTAGATCTATTGAGGCGGCATTCTATGGCTATTAATAAAGTCATGAGCACCTGTGATGTCAATCCTTAGTATATCCGTCGATGAAGGCAGAATCGGCGGGATGAGATTCCCTGCGGATTTCCTCAAGCCTGAAGATCTACTTCATGATAATATCTTTCATTTCAATGCGCTGTTTCAAGCTTTGAAAAACATCATAAATGCTAATAAAGGTTGACTCGCTTGACAGGATGTGGAAGCGGCTCATGGCAATAATTGCAGCCTAGTATAGTAGTGTTCAAGAGGCCGCACTGTTTTAACAATAATAGACCTATCTCTGAATGAGCTTAGAATTCTGCTCGGTATATATAGACATCCATTCCGTATTCCGTGGGGCTGACCCCCTAGGTTGCAAAACCAGCATCTACAGTTGCACACAGACCGGCTCTCTTCAGATTGTAAAGGTAATAAACCTACAGATCAAAACAGTTAGCTGCATATTGACAAGTCCAGATTCCGACACAGGTAGCTTGGGCGACGACGAAATATTTCACTGCCAATTACTATTTGCGAAGCTCGCATAATTCGCCTGTGGCTATGTTGTCGCATTTACTATGTATACTTGACACATCTATCCATTTCCATTATATATGAACTATACTAAAGCAGAATACTAGAGGCTGCTGGGCTGGCATAACAAATGCAGGTATTACGGTGAATGTATTATTATCCCACCAGAATTCACATTGAGGCAGACCACTGATATTGTGTCTATTGGAATGAAAATAATCCAATATGGAAATACTGTAGCACAAGAAACAGCGATTCATAAACCTAACAACCGCAAAAACATCTTTCCATGCTTCTTAATATTCAAGGGCGATATTATCTATAGAAGGGGCGAATATCATAAATCCCATAGCAACACCACATATTCATACAACAAGGACATGGAACTTGCCACTCGCCCTACCTGGAACGTGTCCAAAAAGAAAATAAAGTTAGGTAAGATGGTCAAAATTATCCCACTTAATAACAATACTCTCAAGAGATTAAAGGTTATATATAGCATTGAAAGAATATTGAACTCCATACATTACATCCTTGTAAGCCCTCGTATATTTCATAAACTCATGATCGAGGCACAGTATAGACAGCGTATCCTGCTAGTGCAAATTGTTCATATAACATTGATATTATCAAGCTATATACTATACTTATAATCCACAAAGCCCACAGAGAATTTTGCAGACGCTGAGATGTGTTTTTATGCATGGAGGTACAGACAGTAACATATGACACAAAGCAGAGAATTAAAGTTGGTTCTGGGACTACAATAAGTTCTACGATCAGGAGAAAGGGTAGAGTTTAAAGAAGGCTGGCGTCAGGTAATAATTTGCAGCATATCGCTCTCCATTCCACACCCATTCAAATTAGTTAGTCGGGCGCAGGGCTACACATTCCATGGTACCGCTTCAAACCGTGATTGAGGCTTATCACTATCGTGGTTTGATATATACATAAAATAAAATAAACTTTTGTGGCCAATAGTGAAAGCATTTAGATGGCTTCAAACCTACCTGACTGTGCGCTTTCCTGATCTATTTGGTGTGCCTTTCGGGGAGATATGATCTGCTCGGCAAGCCATAAGCATCACAATTTCTTTTGCAATAGATATAGCAAGCTGGACAAAAACCCAATTGAGTATTTTGGGTTAGGTGGTGGTGTGTTTTCCAACACTTCATTACTGAGGAGGAGGATCATCTCTATTTTCAAACTTATCCACTCCCTCTAACTATATCGTATATTGTGCAAATAAGTTCTCCATGTTTGCGCGAATTGAAGGGGTATTTTGAACCCTTCTTCTTTTCTTCCGTCATCTTGTTAAGCATGGAGATAGAGATTAAGCATATAGTAAAAAAGAAGCAAGGCATTTGACACCACGCATACGCTCGATTTCTAGGATTGGATTATGTACCAAGTCTAGAATCTCAACCTACGTATTCATATCCTCCTCGAGAAACTTTACCTACGGATCGTTTTATTTGCTTTGCTTCCCATTCAGATCTGTTCAAAAAGTCTCTTTCCTGGTTTGTGGGGAGTAAGATGATGCTATTTTCTGTAGCCGAAAGCGTGGGATTTACCAAATGTTTGAGCTACTAAGCTTATATTCATTCAAAATTTATATAACGATCCATCTTCTGTCCTAGCACCCTCGAGCTCTCCTGTCGCGTTCAAAAGCTGTACGTTGGTCTTCTTTTCAACACCCCATTTCTCTAGAAATTTCTTAATGCTCTTTAGCGTATCCTCGTCATCCTTTACTAGCAAGGAGATGGCATCATATCCTCCAGCGCCGGGCACAACTCCACCAGCCACCCCGTCAACGTCCTTGGTCAAGGCATCCAACAACTCGGTCTGCTCACGCGGTTCGATAGGAACACCAGACCGCTCACCCATATCTCTGATCTTCTCTCGGATCGACGAAAACGCAGCTGCTAATTGCGCCGGCGTACCGGAAGATAAAGTGGATGCCAAGGTATCATTGCTTAGCTGGAGCTCGTCCCATAAAGTCTTGGATCCGGCAGCATCCTGCTTGCGCCACTCCAGAACTTTCTTGACCATGCTCACGGTCTGGGATCCACAATCTACATCACACATCACCAACAACATGCCCTTAGGGATCGTCACGCTTCCTTTGGATATCTCGGTGTCCCATTTCTGGTCCGAGTTTGTGTCTTCGACGACCTGTTTGACTCGATTCGAGAACCCAGCCGAGCCAGGCTCGCCGAGATTAGACAGGATCGAGGGCGAGAATCGACGGTATACACAGGTACCGTAGACAGCAGCGGCAACATCAAATCCAGATCCTACTTTTCCTTGAGCTGCACAATGAGCCGCCTGTGCGAGGTTATGTAACTTCGCACGACCAGCTTCAGAATCAAGAGAGAACTGGGAGGCGGGAAGGTAATGTGATAGCAGTGCTCCCGTAAATGCCGTCACTAGAGCTGCTGAGGAGCCCAACCCAGTCTTGTGGGCATCTTGAAGCCGGACTCCAAAGTCGGAGAAGTGGAACTTGGTGCTGGTGGTGTTTGTGGTGCTGGATGGTTGGGAATAGTAGTCGTTGTCTGCTAAGATCGTGACGGTGGTGGGCTTAATGCGGGAAGATGAGCGTACCGATGAGATATATGTTAAGGCGTAGCCCAATGCTGTTTCTACGAAGGTGTTTCGTGATAGATTTGCTATGGATGCACTGTGGCAGTAAGCACTGAGCGTTTTAAGATGGCCGATAAGAGATAAAAACGCAAATATTAAAGCCTATCTCTGAAATGTTTGTTCCTTTTTTAGCATAGCAGAAGCTCATGTTTGCTTTTGCCATTGACTGAACCAAGCCAATAGTTGGGAGTGGAAACTCTTTTTTCCTTTCTTTACCGCATCGTCGATATTTCAACGGGGGAAGTCTTGCTACGGCCAAAATCGTCACATGCTAAAAGAAAGAAACAAAACTACCTATGTGTATATGGTAGAAGAGAAGGCTACTACAACCTCGGAGGCAAAGAAATGTATTCATACCCTTGTAGCTGAGTTACACTCACTCCCCCGTGGTTCTCGGTCAGGTGATATCCGTAGTTCCAGGAAGCATCCCGGAACTGCGGGCTTGTTACAGCAATCTCGCGGAGTTCGACGCCAGAGCTGGTATCGAGATCATCGATCAGCACATGAATGCGCGCACTCAATCCAAAGACGAGTCCGGTGTAGGTTCTATCCAGCACCAGATATCCACCCGTAAACAGGACCTTACCCGGAGCAGAGACGGCGGTCGGCATGGCAAGCGAAATCCGCAGCACTGAGTGAGAATTCAACGGGCGAATGTGAAATGTGACCTTCGGAACACGGTGCAAGATGACCGAGTACGGGAAGATGGACGATCTGAGACGCCTCAATTATTCCACTCAGAGCAGGAGAAACTTGAATTATGTGGATTCTCCTTGCCTCGTTACCGCATGAACACCAGCCAGCACGAATAGCACACGGTTCCTGAAGGTGCTTGCTTGTGTGGTATTAGACCGGATGAAACTTTGGCTTTTGTCGCGTGGACGGATATAAGAGGCAAAACCCGATAAGAGCGAGCGATTGTTCCGTATGGCAATCGGTCCCGAGAAGGGGAATAATATGATGTCGTTGCAAAGGTAAAGACAACGAGACCATGCCAAAAGTCTAATTTTGAAAGGTTGACAGGCCGGACGCGGCACTGGGGCAGCACTGGGACTGCTTAATTTTTTTCAATTGGGAGTATCTGGCTCATCGATTGGCTGAGGCGCGGCAGATATGGGGCGGGGCATATTGACTAGCTGAAGTAATCCTCGTACCTCATCTCCATCCTGCGGATATGCCTTCCGGTGCAATTTATAGGATAGTGGACTTTTAGTGGAGTGGATGATGGATGGTAATAGTAGGAATGGCTAGTAATAAGACACGCATGACAGACGAGGGATTGTTAGATATAGGGGGGGGGGATTAAAAGATTAAAAGAAATATAATAAGGAGAAGAAGAAGAATAAGAAGAAGAAGAAGAATAAGAAGAAGAAGAAGAACAAGAAGAAGAAGAAGCAGCAGCATTTATATGGGTTCGAAAAGGATATATTTGATGCCCTGTGTAGTAGTGTAGTGTATACGGGAGTAGTTAGGATATGGGATATGGGATATGGATGGCGATTGGGTTTAATAATAAGGATCATATATATAACATATATATACACTACATACACACACACACACTTGTATATATATATGAAGTCAAGTTCAATTCATCAAGTTTCTCAATATATACTGGATACTGTACTACACTCTGTGGGCACTATAAACCACGGTAAATCAAGTAAATCTAGTAAATACTTTTGTATTGTACTGTAATAATAATAAAACAATAAATATATATATATATATACATAGTATTACCAACCTGTCCCTTCGTCCGTCCAGTCAATATTATACGGAACCCGCCTAGCGTAGTACTTTTGTACTTGTACGGAGTAGTACAGTAGGAGAGTAGGAGAGTAGTAGAAGTAGTAGTATTAGCAGTAGCTCAGTAGTGTTAGTAAGTATTAGTATTAGTAAAAGTAGTAGTAGCAGTAGTGGATACTACTCCTAGTACTTACTTGGTACTACTTACTACTTACTATATTCCTTCCCCTGTTGATCTATCATGGTCGTTGTCATGTGCTTTCTTCCATTTTGCGGGCACAGTACTGCACTGCATCATCATTGGTCCGCGGGTGGCGACGGCCCCACCCTTTCCAGAAGGGCTCAAGGCTGATCCCGAGCCCAGGAGACCGGCGCCGGGTTTTTCTCTTGATGATGACTCCTCCATACTGCGACCATCCCGGAAACTCTTCTCTCACTTTCTAGGCGCGAAAACACCCACGCACGCACACGCAACTCACATACACGCACACGACTCACCCAGCCTTTCTTCCTCCTCCTCCTTCCCGTTCGACTCCTCCTCCACCTCCACCACCACAATTATTTCTGCCTTGTTTAAACCTCTTCTCTTCTTTGGTATATTCCGGTTCATCCTCGCCCCTTACCAGCTGACTTTCACTCTCCTACTATCTATCCTATCCTACCTTACCCTAATAATCCGCCGCCCAAGAGCACTTGACTGTCGCATCTTTCCTGCATCTTGCGCCAATCGCAACCCAACCTCCACTCGACTCGACTCGTCATCCAATCCAAGCTACTTGAGAAGCTACCCGTCTGCTTACTCTCGTTACACCTGAAAAGATCTCAAGGCTTCACCTCCTCAAATCACCTTAGGCATCCTATCGCATTTGCATATTGACAATCTGTCGTACTGAGGCCCGAAACCTCAGTTCCCTCTTCCCACCAATATATACACAAGACCCAGTCAGCGCGTTCTTTGACGGCTTTGCTGTCAATGAACCTGCAATCGCCATTTCTCTGAGATATATAGTAAGTGCACAACCTGCCGTGATACCTATGTTGCAATCCGCGGAGCTCTCTCCTCTCTCTCCTCTCTCTCCTCTCTCTCCTCTCTCTCCTCTCTAGCCTACCCTGGAGTTACCATTCTGACATGCTCTAGTCTCCTCTCAAATCACCCTGAGAGGTCAAACCATCCCTAAATGCCCATCTACTCCAACCTCTACTCGAATCTTGCACGTCAAGGGTTCACAAAAACTTTCACACACGGTTACGCCCAGTCTGTTGTCGCCGCCACCCATCCCCAAGTCTATGCCTCAACCAATCGGCCTGGCTTTGGCCTGAATCGCCGTACTAGTAGAGTAGGAGGTAGCTATCACTTTCAAAATGCTTTCCACAGCAGTTCGCAACAGTCCTCGAGCACAACTGTGCGCGAGATCCGCAGTGAGAGAAGTGAAGGAGGGTTAGATGCATATTTCGACGCTTGGAAGAAGGAACATGTTGCAGGTGAACCCGAAAAGGAGTGGACACAATTCCAGTTTGCAAAGCGAATTGAGTGGAATCCTTCAACAATCCAGGCGACCCAGGACGAGGAGGGTCTACCTAAGCTCGAAGCTCAAACTCTCCAAGAGCCTGCAACGCCAATCGAGGTATTACACGAGGGCAGGAATTCAGATGCTGAAAAGGCACAATTTGATGCTGCGGAGGAAGCAGCTCTTGCGGCTGTTGATGCTGCAATTGAGAAGGAGATTAAATTGCGAAATGACAAGGCAATCTTCGACGCTGAATTGACTATTGTGGCCTCACGAGCTCCATCGCCTCAGATTACAGTCCCGTCTCGAGCCCCATCTGTTGAATCAGGCTTTCGCCAATCTCCTTCCACATCGGCTACTTCATTCAGCAGCGCTACAGAGCAACAGTCCCGAAGCTATGCGGAACACCTCACAAAGCTCTCCATTGCTGGGAGACATGCTGAAGTACCAGCTGTGTTTGAGGCCATGCTGGTGGCTAATATCCAGCCCACAGCCGAAGCCTACAATGCTCTTCTGAATGCAACCATCAACCTGCCGGCGGAGAAGATCCGAATTTCCAGTAATGCAGTCGGTGTCTATACCCATATGATGAAGCGTCAGGTATCACCAAACACTGCCTTCTACAATACCCTCATCAACTTACTTGCATCACGATCGCTGGAGGTTTCTTCAATGAAAAAGTCCCTGGAAGAAAAGCGTGTGAGATATGGAGGTATGGAGGAAGCTGGTAGATTTATGTTTGCGTCAAACGAGCTTGAGCTAGATCTTATAGCGGAAGATGACAGACTGGATCTTGCTATTACCCTATTTTCGGCATCTCTAGCTGTACCAAACCGTTCATATCCTGCGGAGACTTATCATCATTTGATTTCTGCATGTTCTGAAGCAGGTCGCGTTGCAGAAATGGATCGTTTCTACCGACACATGGAAGCCAGCGACGTCGTACCGCTAGCTGCAACCTTCCCCCCAATGATTAAGGCATTCAACCAAATTGGAGCGTTAGATCGCGCAGTTGGCCGTTACAACGCTTATAAGGACCTGGCGATTGCACAGGACAACAATGAGCTTACAATCGTCGATCGACAAGATGCTACGGTCTACGCAGCTGTTGTCAGAGCATACATTGCGTCAGATAAGTTTGATGGCGCGACGCAGTTTTTCAACCGAATCGTGGAATCTGGAACTAGCTCGGTATTTGCAAAAGATACTATCATCATCTCTGGTTTCATTCAAGGTTTGTTAGATCGTGGAATGTTTTCTACGGCCCTGAAGTGGGCAGAAAGCGTTGAGACATCTGCCAGAGGCCTTGCAATGAGCAAAATAGCTACCGTCGCTGCCGACAGAGACGACAAGATGACTGCTATATCTGCTTTTGCCAATATTCCTTTGTCATTTTCCGATATTGCCACTCCAGCAATGGCCATGCTAGCTCTCAACGTTCGCCAGGGGGATGTTGCAGGTGCCGCATTGTCCTGGCAGGTACTGTCAAGCCCAGAGGTTGCGGTATCATCCTCATTCATTGAGCCAACTGCAATGTATGCTGTGGCAATGATCGGTTCTGGCCAAGTTTTGGAGGGATTGACCCAGTCCGATCAAATGTTTAGTCGCATAAGAGCTTTGCTCGTTGATTCCAATGGTCAGATCGCAGACGAGATCGAGGAAGGTGTCGAATTTATCTCTCAATACATGAAGAAACATGGCATTGCTGATCCACGGGAAGCCATGAACGAAGCTGCTATGTACCGTCAAAACTTCACACCAGTATCATTTCAGCCAACTCCGACATATGAAGATACTTTTGACCCATATGCCGCATCCACTGACTTTAAAGGCTCTTCCTTGATTGCAGATGAGCTTGAGCGTGGCAGTGGTCCCCGGGCCAAGGTCTCCCGTCTGAATGATGCTTTAGGTCGATTCAAGAACATCCGTCGTGCTGGGCGTCATCCTCGTTATATCACATATGCTAAGTTGATCTCAGCTGCTGCAAAAGAAGATAAAATGAATTTAGTACATGATATTCTGGGTATGGCTCGATCTGACGTCCCATTGCTCCAACAGTACTCGGTCGTTCGCTATGGATGGGTCTCGATTCTGGATGCCATGGTTGGTGCTTGTCTTACCCTCGGAAACCGCCCCTTGGCTGCTCAATATCACCAGGAGCTTCTCGACATGGGAGCTGCGCCTACAGCCAACACCTTTGGCCTTTACATCACCACATTGAAGGAATCAACCAAAACATTCGATGAAGCTTCAGAGGCTGTCAAGATCTTCCATCGCGCTAAGACCGAGGGTGTGGAACCCTCCTCCTTTCTTTACAATGCTCTCATTGGCAAGCTTGGGAAGGCTCGTCGTATCGATGACTGCCTCTTCTATTTTGCTGAGATGCGCGCTCTTGGAATTCGACCAACAAGCGTTACTTATGGAACCATCGTCAACGCTCTCTGCCGAGTAAGCGATGAGAAATTTGCCGAGGAGCTATTTGAGGAGATGGAGGCGATGCCTAACTACAAAGCTCGTCCCGCACCATACAACAGCCTGATGCAGTTCTTTCTCACTACGAAGCGTGACAAAGCCAAGGTTCTTGCATACTACGAGCGAATGAAGAACAAAGGTATCCAACCGACCAACCACACATACAAGCTTCTTGTTGATACTCATGCCACCCTCGAACCTATCAATATGGCAGCTGCCGAAGCAGTTCTTGATGTTATTCGCAGCACCGGTCAGACTCCAGAAGCTGTTCACTACTCTTCGTTAATCCACGCAAAGGGCTGTGTCATGCATGATATGGAAGGCGCCAGGGCTGTGTTTGATTCTGTCATGTCCGATTCATCTATCCGACCACAAGCATGTCTTTACCAAGCATTATTCGAATCAATGGTTGCCAATCATAAGGTTGCCGATACTGAACCGGTTCTTCGACACATGGCATCTCGCCGAGTCGACATGACTGCTTATATTGCCAACACTCTGATACACGGATGGGCCAACGAGCTCAATATTGAGAAGAGCAAGGCCATTTTTGCATCTGTCAGTCGTGAAAAGAGGGAGCCAAGCACTTACGAGGCCATGACTCGTGCCTATCTCGCCGTTGAGAACCGGGCTGGTGCCACAACTGTTGTTCAAGAGATGCTCAGCCGCGGTTACCCCGGAGCTGTTTCCAACAAAATCCTCGAGCTTCTAGGAGGTGGAATTGAGAATTCCGCTTGATCGGATTATGGTTTTCGCTACCTTTGTCTGCTCGTTTCTCGACTACCCGAATCTTTCGGATGTCGAGCGTCCTCGGACAATTTTACCCTCACACTTTTCTTATGTCATAATGATACCCGTGCCATTGCACAATTCGACCAACAGCAGGGTATCGCGGGTTTTTCGGCCGGTGCTGTTCCCTGGGTTCAGCATGCTGGCCAGCTGATTTTCCTTTGTTTTGATTTTTGCAAGATACACAAAACATTGCTCTGTTGCCTTATGTACCAACATTGAGCCAAGGCGTTCCGGAATTAATGAACTGGCCGGTGGCGGTCTGGAATGGAAAGGTGGTTTTCACGGCCAGTTACAAAAGATAAATCTCACCTCCCCATCTGCAGCGGCATTTATATTATCAAAGAAATTGAAAATATATGTCGAATTGCATGGATGAATATGTAATAACATAAACTACAAACAAGAATATTAGCCTGAGGGCATGATTCAAAAATTTCAGTTTCAATCCTCGATCGTGTGATGAATTCCTATATTTGCATATGACATTTACTGTATACAATCGGCATGAGCTTTTGCATCACTGGAACTCGTGCACTTTTGATTCTCAGAGTAGCATCTGTTGAAATATTTCTACATTGATCTTTTTTGATTTTCGAGTCGCGCTATAGGGTATATATAGGGTATCATAAAAGAAAGCACCACTCAAATCGACTCTGTTCCTCTACCTGTCTGGTCTTCTATCATCCACCCCGTTTTCCTTACATAATTGTTTACACCCACTTCTCCTTTTGCTCGCCTTCTAATTTTTTAATCTTTTTTACAGGTGTTATCATTGTACCAGTCAGTAGCATGGTACAACGCTAACCCAACTCCCCACCACCGGGTGAGCCCAAAAACAAAGCAAAAACAAAGCAAAACAAAAAAAAAGAAACTTAAGCTCCCGCCACACGGATGATCTACCTAGTTCGCGCCCAGCGATCGCAAACTCGAGATGCTGCCTCTGAGCATTCTTCTGCGGCGGCCCGTTTCAGGGCGCTTTTGCAGCGTGAGCTCTTCGTAGTAGGGGTAGCCGATCCGAAGTGGGATCGGGGCGGACCGTTCCACGGGCGAGCTGTTTCGTGAGGGCTGTCGCGAGGAAGTGCGTGAGGTGGTGTTGGAGGAGGGAGCGGAGGTGAATGCCGGGAAGGCGATTGTAGGGGAGGAGGTGGCGGAAGAGGAAGAGGAGGATGATGAGGTTTCGAGGACTGTTTTGTCCGGAGTGCGGTAGATGTAGGGTTTTTGGGAGGAGTGGGAGGAGCCCATTTTTTCTTTCTCTTTTTTCAAGGATAGTTTGGAGGAGGTGGTTCTTTGAATATGTCTGGAGTTGTTTGTGGTTGGGTTGGGTGGTTAGGTGGTGTGTCTTCCATATATGTATATAGATGGTTACTCCCGAATCAAGTATTTGGGTAAGTATTCTTGACCAGAAAGTAAAAAAGTGATATTGATGGTTTGGTTATGAGGCTTCCTTAAAAAGAGGAAAGTTCAGGCAGCATCTTAGTAGGGTACGTAACCATGTATATATAATCTGATGCCTGTTTATCATGTACGTATGGGTATTATAGCAGTGTCATTTCTCGCTGGGTCGTCTTACAGACGGTTATATGAGAGGTGGGCGGTGGTTTCGAGGCTGTGCCGTAGGATTCCACGGCGTGGGGTCAAGGGGTGATGATCCTCTCATCAGGCATATCATTCCCATATACGAAGATACGTAAGGATCTTATAGAGTAGATTATTGCGGCCGTATCGTAAGTCAGAGATTGGCATGTTGGCGGGTTGTCATGTTGGCATGTTGGCGTGAGTAGTTGATGTATGAGATCTATTGGATGAACTGGGTGCTTCAGTGTTTTTGCAACTAGTTCGCGTAATACTTCTCTTACCTGTTTCATATTGGTGTGCCTCCTAAGATGACGAGCTTTGTCACTTCAGATGCTTCACTTATTGAGATACTACTTACTGTGTAGTGTGGGAGCACCTGCTCTTGTGTTACATTTCGGTTGTCCTACTGGGAAACCCGTGTCAAAATATTAAGGAGGTTGGGGTTTTGATATTCAGAACTTAAATAGAACTTTGCTAGGTTTCTTGAGGCTGTACCCGAATGTTGGCAGGGAAATTTGTTGGGTGAGCATACAATCTGGTTTTGTAAGAGGTTGAAATACACGACCTTGACAGCTGAGACTTGGCACGAGCCACGCCTCTTTAATGTGCGAAAGGCTTGTCTTGGAGGTTCTGGGGAGACCTCCAGAAATCGAATATTGTCGGATTTCCTAAAGCTCATTGAAAATGGAGGGAATCCTTACGACATACAGATCTCAGCCGTTTTGTGACTTTTGTCCTATCTCGATCTGCTACCGGATTTAACTCAGCGAGTCAGGTCAACGCACAAGACAACTCAGCTCGATTTTAAACACCAACAAATAAGATAACTAGGTCTCAAAATGACTGACTGACTTTATCTCGTTTAATGTAGCTGAACCTAAAAAGTTAATTGATTTCATTTCGCATTCACCATATACTTTGATACTATGGTTGAGCTGGAATACGGGTTTGTAAAATTGGTATTGCATTGAGTCCAAAACCACTACAAGCTCATATAAAGTTCTCAAAACTAAGTTTCCACGCAACGGCATGTTTGTGATGTCCCATCCCATACTGGAATTGATCCTATTATGCAAGTGGTGGCAGCAAGGCAAATGAACTCTGGCCCTGTAGGATTTGGCTCGCAAGTGCAAACCTTTTTGATACTATCCCAAACAGGTTGTGAGCCGACAACGCAACTAGTTGCCAGTAGACATAGTTCTTCCTTTCTCTTACTTTCATCCAAGCATGTACAAGTCTCCGTCGTACTATTCCATACCGATGGTCCTTCCAAAAAATGCGTATTATCAAGACAATCCCGATCCTTCTTAATACAGCTACACTTACCTGTCTGGGGACTAAAGAAAAGTACCGAAGTATTTGTACAACGAATTGGGCACGGTAGAGGAGCTGCATTTTTAACACACCGTCCAAGCCTTTCCTTAGTGCCCTCAACCCAATAGTAGCCCTCCGCGCATTTTGCGTGACAAGGTGTGTAGTCAGGACCCGGTTCGCATTTGCATTCTCCAGTATCGAGATCCGTAACAAGCGTGTACTGAGGTATACATCTGATGGCGCAGGGTAAAGGTTCCGCATCTTTGACACAACCACAACTACCATCGGGATACTGGACACTATGGTAGCCGACAGTGCATTTAGCTAGACAGATTGGCTTCGGATCAGGTTTTGTGATTGGCTCAACTATGGTTTCCCGATCCGAAATCAAGGGACCAAATTCTGGCCGCCATTCACATTCGCATTCCGATGTTGTGGGATTAAAGACTGGTTGTTTTTCTGAAATACAAACAATCTTAGGAAGACAATTTTTTGGGACGCATTTGCAAGTGTGATTCGTAGTGTTGGCAACTGGGTAATATCCAGGAGCGCATAAAATCGTAGCACACGGAGAGATTGGTGGTCTGGCTGTAGGCGGCGGTAGGTGTGTTATGAAAGTTACTGATGGTTTGATGTTTGCGTCCGAAGTTGGATCGCGGATATGTGACGAGGGTTTGACATATGCAGAAGGCCCGAAACCAGGAATCCAAGAGCAACCGCATGTCTTAGTCACTGGATCATAAACAACCTCCATCTCGGCAATGCAGGCCCAGCCATCGCAAGAGGGTTTTCTTTTGGTTACTGAATGTAGTGAGTAGATGGTCTCAGTAAAGTTGTGCAAGTTGGGAGTCAATTATACTCACGGGCAGCCGTCCCATCTGATGCTGGAAGAGCGAGGATCTCTCTGATCCCCAGAGACAACAGAAGTGTAGGTAAAGTCCACATGCTATAATTGTTCATCCGGATGATTTCTTTAAACACCGTACTAGCTATGAGGCGAATAGTGGTCAAGCACCGTCCACCACCCCTCTATATACCTTTCCATTCCTTACTCGGTTTCTCATTCCTCCGCCAACACAGGCTGGGTCCGAAATTTGACTTCTGCGTTCAGCTTGGCGGACAACCTCCACAAATTGCCATATTGTTCTCTCAATACTGCAACTATCATCAAGCCCACGGGCTTACACAGGCTGAAAAGTGCGGAGGAGATACGACGGTTATGCTGTGCTTCGCCTTGGCAACAGACTTGTCCCGAGCTAGGGATATATACGAAAACTCGTTTATAGAATCGTATCAGGGGGCGTTTGCGACACAGCATAAACGACCACTCAATTTCAGTTTCTGTGGAAAATCTGGGGACATGGCCAGCCGCAACTCTGGAATCAATCCGATTAATTTGGCTAATTTACGCTTCGCAGGAAAACCTTGCGAGCAACCAGTCGTCGGCAATGGCTATGGCCTCTAGGAGATCTGACTGGTCTGATTTTCGGATAGGAAGGTTCTGGAGGTTCTAGTTGAAGATCAGTGCTAAAGTTGGCCATTGTGAAGGTATAATTTATGATTTGCATGTTCCGCTCTCTATCTTGGTGAAGGAACCGTGCAATCTGTTGACTCGCCGAAGGAGATCTTCTCCTCTTGGCCTCAAATTCAGGTTTTTGTAGGGCAGGTTTGGGTTTTTCGGAGGTTCTGTAAGTCACGCGGCCAGCTCTACCGAATTAATATCCCTTGTTTTCGATGCTTCAAGAGTCATCGTGCTAACATATAGAACTATACTTATACACATACATATACACACATACATATATATATATCTTTATAGTGGTTTGAAATTCTGAAATGCTACAAGACTGAGTTTCCAAGATTAGCAACGCAGCAGCGGATGGTGGTCCGGAAATAACCCAGGACTTCGGGTACGGAACGTCCACCACACATCTTTCCCCGATCCGGAGGATCCGGCGGGTCCGAATCCTCCCAAACCTTATTGGCATTTGCTTTGATAAAAAGCTTCGCGTATGAATTCCGACAGTCTAGCTAGCTGTGTGTGCTATGTCTGAGGCTGCGGACTGACACCTGTCAATCTCAACGCTTTCCTACAGAACCATATTGTGGTGTGCTGTGCTTGGGGACCAAACGCAATCCGACCTCATCTTCCCCCCATTCTCGTCCTCCAGAGTATAATGGATCCGGAAGACGATCTCACCGACAATGGAAACTTCCGATCCCAATCGCAGGATGCCGACTCGCCTGCCTCTTCCCAGCATGGCAAGAAGCCATACCCTTCTTGTGATTTCTGCAGAAAGCTGAAAATTAAATGTGAAAGACCAAGAAATGCTGACCAGTGGTACGTAAGCCTTTGAAGTTGTGTTACTTTCTTCTGGTGTGCTATGAAGCTGTAGTTTAGCAATACAGAAGCGACCCACGAGTAGGTTGTGTCAGCTAGTGTGACACTTTGGAAGTTGAGCTACCAGTATCTTGTGCTTGCTTTGTGTGATATACCAGATTTGTCAGTCGATGTGATACACTCGATGCTGTTTAAGTAGACTTTATACCGTTGACATTTTTGCTCTGTTCTGATATTCCGCGGTGCTCAGTCAAACGCTTTTGCGGGATGTCACATCATTCCAAAAAATGTCTACTAACCGAGTTGCAGCAACCAGGTAAGCGAAAACATCATGACTGGAGGTCAATTATTGGGGGAGAGCTATCTTGCAAGCACTTTGCTTTGTTGTTAATGAATAAGAAAGTCCCTGAGATGAACACCTTGGCTTCTTGCTCCGTTCCACCGTCTAATTTTCCATCATACTGATTTATGAGGATAGTGCATTGCACGGGATGCAGTATGCACAAGCACTGTCAAACCTAAGAAGCCACGAGTAAAACGGTGAGCAGAACTAGAACTTTCTGATTCGCATTGCTAAATTTCACTAGACAGGACCATCTCTTTTCGATAGAGAGTCGTATACGGCAAATGGAATCAGTGATAGCTAAAAAGCTCGAAGACCCTGCCAATGATACTGCAGGCCAAGGAGATATATCTAGGCAAATAGGGATATCCGACAACCTGTCCATGGTTGTTATTAATGATCAAGGAGCATCTCAGTTTATCGGTATGTCTGAACCAAACAATATCTTTATGAATATCTAACTAGTAATCGAAGGATCGTCTTCTGGGTTCTCTTTGTTCTCACCACGAGGATTGCAATGGATCTCAAAGAAGACAGAAAGCCAAAACTTGGAGAACCTTGTAACGGAGGTGAAAAAGCTTGACCCAGGTAAGCTTACATCGATAGGTGAAAGCTTTTTAGCGGGGTTTGCCGGGAGTGAAGAATCTCTGGGAGCCCCAAGACACATTTTAGAATATTGTATTACATCTTTTTTGTCTCGGCTCTAGGGATGGCTTCCCCCTCCTAGGCTCCCTTTTAATTTCTCGCTCTTTATAGTGCTAATTTTCTGGACTAGCTACATGGGATTTGGGAAGTTGGAGTAAGTATCTCAATGTCGCCTGGCATCCGCTTCCAGAAGCGCTGCGAGAGCCTCTTCCAGGTCGTGATGTAGCATTGAGTTATGTGGAAGGTACGTAATCCTACCCTACTGGCTTTGGGCAGCTTATTTACCATACTAGTGTACTTTGAGGTATTCAACTCTATATTTCCCCTTTTCCACCGGGAGATATTCAATGCTAGGTTTGAGAGGCAGTATTCTAGTAACCCTCCCACGGAAACGGCATGGTACGCTTGCTTTAACGTGGTTCTTGCTATGGGAAGCGCTATCTTGGCAACTTCCAATCCCTCTTCAGTGATGGCCCAAAATCAACCACTGGTCGAATCTAATATTTGTTCATCAAATTACTTAACAAATGCAACCAGCGTCTTTATTGACTTGCAATTCGGAGTGCCAGATTTGATGTCGGTACAGGCTATTTTAGCGATGGTAAATAAAACATTACCAACAGTATTAAGCTATATATGCTAACTTCACCGATAGACATTTATGCTCCAAGGGACACCAAACCCACTTGCCCCCTATACTTTAGTGGCCACAGCAGCGCGACTAAGCCATGCAGTGGGCCTTCATCGATGGCTAGATGATTTCGGACTTACCGTAGAACAAGCAGATGAGCGACGAAATGTTTTCTGGATACTGTTTGCTATGGATAAAGGGATGTCACTTCAATCTGGACGTCCATCAATCATCCAAGACCAAGACATTGGAGTTGCTTTGCCCAAAGAAAAGCCGGATCAATTTTTCCCTGATGGGAAGAGGCTTTTTGACACATTTATTGTGTCCGCAAAATTAGCCCTGATCGAAAGCCGCGTATACAGCGAGCTATACTCCGCAAGAGCTCGAACAAGAACAGTCTTGCAACGACTTGTGGCAATTGGAAAACTGGATACTGAGCTTCAAAAGCTTCGAGAATCGATTCCACCTGAGATTCGTCCTGAAAACAATATTGTTTGTGACGAGAGGCAGCTTCTTCCCGTTATAATGCTTCACCACTCGTATTATAATTGCATGACAGCAGTTCATCGAGTTTCTATATACCATGGCCCTTGGACTAGCGAGCCAGGCGATCAACAACTGCCGCACCATAGTGTCAAACTGAACCCAAGAGTTTACGAAAGCGAGAATATTTGTGTCAGGGTTGCTCGTCATGCTATCGGAACACTTCAATACTTTGAGCGTGAAAGCCCACCTCCGATGATTTGGTAAGTTTTTAACGAGTATCTACATTTATTTACTATGACTAATTCTAACATCACAGGCTCACCATAACACAACCACTGTGCGCAGCTCTAACACTATTTGCCAATATTCTTCAACACGCAGATGATCCAAATGCGTCGTCTGATCTCCACTTAATCTCCCGCGTCATATCAACTTTAGAAGCACTAGTCGAGAACAAACGGATGCATATGGGGAAGACTGTTATGTGGATCTTCCAGGAGCTTCACAAAATTGGCGAGCTGTTTCTGCTCAAAGAAGCGCAGATGCGAGTTCAGAGAAGAGAAGAGTCTGTTGCTACACCGAACAAGGTCCGTGATATGATCCAGTCAATTGAGAGTTCCTCTCTACCCACGGAGTTCAGGTATCCAAATCAGTATTCTCAAGACGGCACTTTTAATGATGATATGTTAATGCTTTTGGGTCCAAATGCTGGGTATGATATGGGAGATCTGTATGATACGCCAGAGTCTGATTGGTATAATCCAATGGATATTCAGTAGATTGAGGATTAACGCAAAACTTTGGAGGGGGTGAAAGGATAAGGCGTTACAATATACATAGCGTGAAGTAGCATGTTCAACTCCCCTCTTCTTTAGATGATATTCAATTTTATTACTTAAACAGATCAAATTGAGCCATTTGCGACAATCGAAAGACTTGTGACTAATTTTCTAGTAGCCTATAAAGCCTTACCTTGGCGCTCATCCCGTTTTAATACTCCATCCTGATTTGGTACATCTGTAGAAGCTACTTTCCTTGCAGAGTACTCGTGATAAGTGGCTGGATAGGAATAGCGCGGAGATCAAGGAGCGATGTTGAACGGATTATATATATTGGGTGCCCATCTAGCCCAATATGTTTTCACCTACTCTTTATGAACTATTCGTCACTCGAATCGGATGTAAACCATATTCTTTATTAAGGGAAATCTCGCGTAGTACCAGAAAAAGGAGAGCAGACGGCTTTAATTTACAGAGCTAATATCTGCCCCACTATAATTTGGAAGACAGCTTGAGCTTGGACAGAAACACGGTCCACTTCGACAACTTGTCCTGACTGCACCACAATCCTCATTATTCACTAGAACGTCTCATAGCCTCAAGATGCCAGAAGCTAGCTCAGCTGCCTCCTTACCCGTCGAAGAAGAACCGGACGATTGGGATAAACGAATCTACAGCACCGGTTGCGCAACAGAGAACACCAAATTGAATGACTGCTTTTTCGAGAAGAAGGATTGGAGGCTATGCAAAAACGAGATGGAGGAGTTCAAAAGCTGCTGGAAGAAACAGAAAAATAATGAGAGGACGGGAGCGAAGGATGCCTAAGGGCGGTGTATTGTCAGTGGATTGACTTAGGAGGCTTCAGAAGGGCGATGTTCTGTACGGGATAGTTGGGGGCACCTTAAGTGAGCACAACATGCTTAAACTGCGAATTGACAAAAGTTTTGGCTCTCACCAACATCTGTTTGGACTTGAACTCAGAGGGTAGCTATGAACTAAGTCACTGTTCACTGGCAAATCAGCACACTGTTACTATTATGATACCTCCTAACTCGTACCTCTAGCCCGCCGAGAAAATGCCCTGAATGTTTCAATTTCTTGGGATTCTTAAATTCAGTCAAGTTCTTCTGAGTTTAGGGAGGAAGTTCCAAAGCAAAGTTGCTCCTGCCTCGAGAATGGCATATAAAAATCTAGTTTTTGTGGCTACTTCCTGCTCCGTCACCGGAACTTGAGATATCAGAGTACTGCGATACATAGTCATGAGGTGACTGGAACAGATGCGATCCTATGGAAATAACATGAGCCTCTCCACCACCTTCCCCCCCCCCCCTAGAATTTCCAAGGCACAGCACCCCTCTGCGCTCTCAAAGCAACTCGACTAGCCGTTTTTACGATGTGCTCGCTGTGCAACAAGGACTCTATGGAGGGTCTCAGATCGTTTAGCATCGAAGAGTTGCTCGAACAAGAAGAGAAAGCGATCTTCATAGTTGACCTACAAGCATTGCCACCCACTCCCATATATTTCAATCCATACCTCCGGTCTATTGAATTACTGGAGCAAAACATAATCGACCTTTGGAACCAAGCTGACCCTTCCTATATACTTGGAGAAGTTGTTATACCATCGCCAACCTTACAGTGGTGTGCCGAATCGGCCGGAGAAGTGGATGGAGTCGCGAATTCATTGACTTTCAGAGGAGTCGAATGGGTTACCTATACTATTGGAAAACGCTACAGAGTTATTACAGGTGATTTTATTATACCAGCCCAGGACGTCGTGACATTTGCAACTTCGAAGAGCGAAAGTCTCAAAACATCGACGATATCCTCGTTGCAGGAGTCAAATGCGGAGCTTCCTGCACTCCCTCCACCTTATATCCCTGGATTTTCAGTTAGATTACCAGTGAAAACTCTTTCTACAGATATTCTATCGACATTGCTGACTTCTGCTGCTCCTAGATTTCAGAAGAGGTCATTGATGCCCCATCTCACTCTCAATTCCTCAAACTATTCCAGGAGCACGACTGGAAATCTACTAAACTTGGACCTATCGAACACTGGAGTCCTGCCTTGCAACATGCATGTGAATATTTGATTGCTGATCCGCAGCCTTCGGCTCTGCTATGGGGCAAAGATTACTTATTCTTGTACAACGAAGCTTATATTGTCTTTTTGGGTATGTCAGCTCCC
>Ga0247734_1000359_pt1 | contig 40087 bp, 35 predicted proteins | sample UWRJL103311B2_FD_180933 | JGI IMG/M metagenome (GOLD analysis project Ga0247734, IMG submission 180933) | Plant litter microbial communities from Arlington Agricultural Research Station in Wisconsin, United States - UWRJ-L103-311B-2 | ecosystem: Environmental > Terrestrial > Plant litter >...
CAATTTCTGCTGATTGAGCAATATGGCCCAAAATTGTTTCGATGATCGTCCATCTGTCTGGGCTGAAGTCGATGTTGCGTTGGAGACCAATCGTATATATTAGTTCGAATCGCACACTGAGAATCTCATCACTTTCGTCAAGGATGTCTCTTGTGTTCCTATACAACCAATCTTGAGTCTCGGTCATTACCTTCCCGATATTTGGCGTACTGGACAAGCTCTGTTCAAGCCCCATCAACTCAAAGGAAAGAATGTGTTCTGGTTGTAGTAAAACAATCGTTCCGCTCCTCATACAGTCTTCGTAGAGTTCGCGGATTTCATGTGCTTGATTCAGAGTTGGATCCAGTGCTCTTGAAATCGGCATGGTAACAATGCGTCGATTCAATAGCCCACCGAGTTTTGTTACGAGCAACTGGAACATTTGCGTTGCTAACGGTTTAAGAACAACTACTCTTGTCAGTCGCGTACCATCGGCAAGAGTAGCAGCAACTATTGGAACAATGACAGAAGATTTTCCCAGCCCCTAGTTAACACATGTTAGCACTTTTGAATTATATTGGAAGTTAGATGTTATATCTTTGCGATGCAAGGCGATACACTAGACTGCAATATATTGTTTTGAACAAAGGTTGGAATCGGAAAGAATTAAACTTACCATATTAAGCTGCATCACAGAATTCCCCCCCGAAGATGGTTCGATCATCGCCCGAGCAATTTCGGCCTGCTCTGGGCGTATTAAGAGATTGTTTTCGACTTCTAGAAGAAGCCAAGAAGGATGAGCTGCCGGATTCCAGTTTTGATGACCACGGTTATTTATCTCAGCAATTAAGTCACTGGGGCTTTCCACATTGGCCAAAAGTCTCTCTGCTCGCTGTAGCGAGGCTATCGATAGCCCGTAATCTATAAAAGCAGTTTTCCAGCCACGAGGAAGCGCCTCTACCTTTCCATGTGTCAAGTGAAATAGGATTGCTGTTGGCGGTAAGCGAGGTAACATATTTGCTACTCGTGCCAGATTGCTTTGACCTTCCTCCAAAGCTTCAGAGATCATTCCATAATTTTTCTTCACCAATTTTTGAGCCTGATCCATATTTCTTTCTAGAACCGAGACTAGTTCTTGTTTTTGAACCAGTTCAGTCGAGATATCATTCAACAAAGCTCTAAAACTATCTTGTAGATCAGCAGAGTATCGTTGTTCATGAGCGCTATGTGCCCTCCCAGAAATGCGATCTAGCAGTTCCTTGAGATGGTTTTGGTGAGAAGATACTTGACTCCGAGAGAGAAACTCAGTTAGTTTCTCAGCAATGCCACTTCCAGCCACAGAAAGTGAAGGTGCTGGCTTATTACTGTTGGCGCTTAACGTTAGCGATAGTCAAGCTGCATGATATGCCAAATAAAGGCTTCAAGGGAGATAGGAATAGTGGAGAGTACCTGATTAAGTCCTCAAAACATACGTAACCTTGTTTGGGTGTGTATGCTTCTACGGATTTAGAAAAAGAATAGCAACTTAAGGTGTGGGTACCAGTCGACAACCCATCTAGTATCTTCTGGAGTTCCGTAGCGTAAGACATCAACTTGAAATTGCTGTACCAAGTTTGGAAGTCGTATTGTAGTTCACGCATCACATCCTCCACCTAAAATTGTAAATATTAGCCATCATCAAATCTTAGTGGAAGGGTGACATCTGGGTAAATCGCCGAGCTACTGATCCTGAGCTTATAGGTTTTCTTACTGTGATATATGTATCAAAAAGTAATCCAGGAGGAGTTACTGCAGTCGGTGTTGGCCATTGGTTCATGAGAGCGTCTACCATCTTTACAATTTGCTCATCTCTCGCAGCTTGGTAAGCATTCTTTCTGCGAAGATCGGTATTTTCATATGTCTCGCCACGTACTGCCGACAGATTTCGTTCTGGGCAATCATAAAAGGGCTTCCAATGGGCTTTGACCCGAGTGAAGATTGTATTCCGAGAAGGTTCACAGCCTTCAGCTAGCTTAAACTTGGAGTATTGTGGAGGGATAACCTTCTGAGTGCTCGGTTTTGTAGCGAAGGCTAACAAGGTTTGGACAACATTTTGAACTGAGTGCCTGGAGTATGATAAAGTAGACAGAAATATCATCAACCCATATTTATCCTTCTCGGAATCGCAGTTGGAAAGCTCATAATGGAGTGTACACCAATACTCGGACATCAATTCGGGGAGCGGTTTGTCTAGCCATTTGGTATCAAATCCAAGCAAAACAGTTCTCTTTGGGATTGGTCCAGAAAGTGACCTCCAGGATTGAAATGTGTCCCAGAGATTTGGAGAACAAGTGAGATGAGTAGACCACTGGTCAACAAGTCGGGCAGTGCAGCTGGTATGTTGTTCTCGAGCAAGCTCACTTGTTCGTTCCCGACTCCCGTAAGTAGAATCATCACTGATGTTGTGGTCACGAGCACCAAATCCAGATACTTGGAATGAGCCATCCCGTGTCGCCGCTCGTGCTAGAAGAAAATTGTTACTGTGCTTATTCATATCGGGAAGCACGACAGGTGTTTTTTGGAACATCTTCAAAGAGTTAAAATGATCCAGGATTGAAGAAACTCCCTCATAGAATCCAGAATGCTGCGAGAGAGGAGAGAGTGTGGTCCATTCAACCTCCTGCATTACTTTTAAATGACTCGGATAGAAGTGCCGTTGAGGGGCGAGCTGCATAATCTGGGTCAATTGCTCAATGTCTTCAGCAGTTAACTCTGCAAATGATCTTGCAGCGGAGCTGTTAAGAACGTATAAAGCTTCCTCTGTCCCAGTGCGCCCAGTAAGCATGTCGACCAAACAGTGAGAAGTAACGGCATGCAAATAGCTTTTGAAAAGCTTGCTTTCTAAAGTTCCGGTATCGATTAAACGACCAAGTTGTGTATCGATCTGGTACGTATGATGTCTTGCATGGTTTCGAGATCCCGTGTCGATGGTTACTTCAACATGATTCTCTTTTCTCCTAAAAGTTACGGCACCATGAGGAACAATTATGGAGCGGGATAAACTCCCTTCGGTCTCTAACACAAGTTTGTTGAGGAGCCCAGTGAACGCACCAAACGACTGGTTCATAGCAATGGCCATCCCACGGAATTGTTTAGATTCCACCCGGCTTTGGGCATCTCTTTGGAAAAAGTCTAAATTGAACCTGGGCAACTGAATCTCCAACTCATGAGTTTGGGTGTCCAAAAATATATGAATGTGTTGAGGTTTCTCAATTGGACTTAGAAGACTTGAGATCGAAGTTGCGGTATTACTTCGAATATCAATCAGTTGCTTGTTTAAGCATTTTAAAACACGGAAGTCTTCCTGATCAAAGGCAATCTTCCAGTTTTCTGGGGATGAAGTCCAGAGCCTGCTTAGAGGGCGTAGTTCAAGCTCTTTAGTTTTAACGTCCAAGAAATAAATATGCTCCCGAATAAATGCGCTTGGGAAGTCACCTGTCAATGCCGTGAGAGGGATTACTTCACAAGTTTGATGCTTTGATTGAATTCGTATAATCAACTCCGCATTTTGCATTCGAAAGTGAACCTTTTAATCCGTTAGCGCATGGATATACAAATATTGTACAATACCATGACACAGGCTGCCTTTATAACCATATTGTAACAAACGTACTGCCAAAAGACGTAATTTGTTTACACAGTTTACACAAGGCGTAGCAGCCCCGCCCTCATTGTGATGTACATATATACAGAACATCCCAGATCGTCGACATACTGGGCCAACATAACTTGCAAAAGACTTACCCGTTGTCCATATAGCTCATTTCGTGATTCAAATACCATCCCATTCATTGTAGAAGGAACCACATCCATGATTTTCTGTTCCGCGATCAGTTAAAGTTAAAGAGACAGAGCCGATATACGCGGGATCTCTTACTGTACCAAATAGTCGCTGATAAGTATCGTGTACTTCGTACAGACGTGGTAACCTGGTGAGCGAAGTTCCATTGATTAGTAAACTTCCATTCAATACGTTGTAATGTATGGTCATGGACGTGCCATCCTCCGTCAACATAGTGGTCTTAAGCCATTTTTCAGATGGATTAGGAAGTGCAGTCCAGCCGCTGTTTCCTCGAAATCCCCTCCACATGCGTCGAATAGAGTGATTAATTCCGTCAGGAGATTTAGTGATACGATTGCGAAGATGGGGTTCGAGAAAATGTGATAGTCTATGGTGCCGGCTTAACAGCAACTGCAGAGATTTATCTAGATCTTTTGTGCTCGCTGGACAGCGATCATGTATAATGATGCTACACTGGATGATATCGGCTACATCCTCTGGCGAAGTGAGCAGGTTATCTAGGTGATTCTCTTCAACATTGAAAGTTTCATGGCATGTCAAAGCTATTTCAAGTGCCCGCAAGTTCAAAACCGCGAGTTCCCGAGGATTCTCTGAGGACTCAATCAACCCCCTAAGTTCACGTATCCATCGAAGTGTGACTTCTCGTGAGTGTCTTAAAAATATGTGACAGCGCATATGGACTTCGTGATGGCAGGAGACTGATAATAACCTGACAGCGAGAACCACGAAAGTGCGCACCGCAATACAGCCCTGCCAATTGGCTTCAATGCTGGCAAGTGAGCTCTCCAGCACAGAAACAAAGTCTAAACCAAACCTTAATACCGTAAGATCAAAATGTGACTCTCGACAAGGGGCAGAGTTCCCTAATGGTCCCACTTGCCAAGCTGCTTGTACCATAAGCATATGAGTTTCTTCGTGGCTAAAGTTGAGAACGTGGGCACCTAACTCGATAGCTACATTAATCCACTGGGTTCGATGTCCCGATCGAATTATAGCAAAATTGTAGAACTCGTGCAGACCAAGTTCTTTGGAACACTTGTATTGCAATGCAAGCACTTCATTTGGTGTGTGGGTGGTTGAGTTCAATGCAAACTGAAGTGAGTCATAGCTACCAGGCGGAAGACGAAATGTACACTTTTCGCGCACATCACAGCGACCAAGAAGGGCATTAGTGTATAGGTCTTTTGTAGAGTCGCACATGAGATATTTTAATCCATGATTGACGCAGATTGTTGATTCGGTTGCAACAGATATCTTTTTGCTGCTATAATGAGACGCAGTAAATGACTTGGCTTTCGACGCAAATTGAAGGCGAGTGTCTTCCTGATTCACAAAAGCTCTCAAATCTTCAAATTTTCTGAGATAGTGCGTTTGGCATCTGGAGGTTTCGAGTAACGGTGGAGAAAAGATGGTTGTGAGCAGAAAAAAAGTAGTATCGCGCCATTTTGACACAGTAACAGGGACATTGAGCTCAAAAACAGCTGACTTAGCCTCCAGTGGGTGCTTTGGAAGTGGCCACTCATGGACATTGATGCTTAAGGCCTTCGCTCTATTATTCAGCTTGCATTTTTCACAGGTCGGGCTATGGTATTCCTCATTTTCATAGCCAGTCCATCGAGTGAGATATTTGCAACTCAGTAAATCGGCCCGTTCAATAAGGTTGTGATATTCTTTAGATTTTGCAACGAATTCTGTCTTCTTTCGATCTCGCTCGATCGTTGCGGCTGCCACAATATCTTGTAGAAGCGTTTGGTGGTACTCAGATTTGTTAAAGTAACACACTCCGAAGCTGTCCTTCGAGTTGACTTCCTGAAATATATAAGAGGCTGTGTGTATGGAGTTCTGAGTACGTTTTTCAATATGCTTTTGAACCTCAGCTAATCGGTCCATGTGGCGGCGCTTGGGAAGCAATATTGGATCAAAGAGAGAAGGCAAAAATCCCGTGTCGTATTGCACAAACAAGTCCTGGTGCTTTATAACAAGCTTATCAAACGCAACCCATAGATCCATGACCGTCAAAAACATCAAAGACAGATCTTCCGGCTTGTCCTGATAGCATTCAGTTGCAGTCATGGCATATATTTCGATCAGGCCAGCTAGCAGAGTGCATGACTTCTCAGAAGTGATATTTAGATTTAACCAATCACTCAAACATCTTTCAGTCCAGTGTTCCACATCGATTAGCCAAGTTGAGGTTTCGATATGGCTCGTGAGTTGCGGAAAATGGGAGGGGCTGTTCCTGACGCGAAAATTACAAGCGGGCTGATATGTGATGACTTTCGCAGGCAAGCTCTGACGGGTTTCAATTCCAGAAAGATAAGCCTGTAAAGAAACCATGCTGAGAGTGATATCCGAGGACCATTGCACCGTGGCAGACTTCCATTTATTTTGAATTCCGAGAGGATCCGTATCAGTTTCGAACTTCGACCACCGTTCCGCAAGTTCCTGTTGGTTGTCTCTAAGTATGTTTTGAACGTAGAATAACCATGGTGGATTGTTTGGAAGGGATAGCTTCATCTCCCGTTTGCTTATCTTTGCAGCCATGATGTGCAGGGTGTCGCTTCCAAAAGAATATTGTAAAGCAGATTGTAAAATTCTTGCCATGAAGAATATCATGAAACATTTGTACTGTGTATGGTCCTTTCCATCCTTCATAAGGCTGGTTTGCAAAACTACACGGATCAGAAGCCAAACTGCAGATCTTCGCCAGGGCTTCAAGGTCTGGGACCACAATACATCATCCCTTGTGCGTTTAGAGATTCGAATGATATCAAAGGGCTCGCCCACACCTCTTAATATACCCATGAACATTTCGGTGACATGGATTGGCTGCAACGTGTCACGAATTTCGTCTGTCCTTGAAGAAGCTTTGAATGCTGTAGCCCATGCTTCTTTGGGCGTGTGAGCATCTAAGTTCACTAGCAGCTGTGCTAGAGCCTTGCGAAAAGAAGAGTCTTGAATTCTGTCATGGCCGATAGCAATTGCCGGGCCAGGAAAGCTACGTATTAAACGGCCTTTGGTAGACATAACAGATGCAGAGGTTGGCGACAGTTCAAAAGACTCGAACAAGTACCGCTCTGGAAGCTTTCGAAGAACCAAACCAGCATTTTGACCTCGAAAATAGAATGGTAAGGAGTCTAAAAACAACGGTTACTTTTGTTGAAATTAATGTTTTGATAAATGTATTATACTTACCGCCAATCTTCATTGCGAGGAATGAATTATCTAAATCTCCCTGTCGCAGGATACCAGACGGATTCTTTGATTTCAGCATATAATTTAACATTCGAGAACATGCCGTCCATTTTGTGTGTTCGCAAGGCGGAATATACTGCAAATGGGGGCACATTAGCTTTAGGATACCGGGTGTAGTTGAAACAGCTTGAGAATTTAAAGACAGGATACATTCCCGACCATTATGAATCTTCAGACGAGGATCGTGGGGCAATAATTCATCTTTTCGCTCTCTCCATGTGCCAAAATAATTGTCAGGATGAGACTAGCCAATCTGGAAGTTGGAGTGCAATCCATTCCGATTAGGCTTTCATCTAACCTGTCCCTGTCATTGCTTACCTCTATGAACGCCAGAAGCGCAGTATGGCATTCCTCTACCAAGGCGACTTCGTTCTCGAGAGTTTCGTCGTTGTCATTCTGGGGAAGCTGTGGAGGAAGAAATACATGATTAACAATGTATTGAAGAGTCTCGCGCCGACCTGCCTCTTGTTGCAAACTCATCTTGCTCTACAATTGAGTAGTAGGTGCTAGGAGGAGATTCGAAGTTGTGGACATAGAGGTTGGTGTTCGTGTTGTATTTATCTACTTGGGAAAACAGGATAAGATGAAAGAGTGCTCTCAGGTGTCATTTCTGGAAACATCTACGCTAGTGGGTCTGCATAAATTCACTTGTAACGAAGACGGCCTTGGGTGAATACTAAATATTCTCCCACTCTGTACGTGAAACAGCGTTGTGTTGCCTGACATTCCTGCCGTACGCTATACTAACTTGGAAATCACGAAACACTGTTCCTACAAATAGATCTAATGAATATATAAAAACGTCTTGTGACAAGTAAACTTCATTATCTTGAGCGGAAGGCAAGAAAATTGACATATAACATATCCTTTTTTTTCTTTCGCGAATCGTAGGCAGGTTTTAGAATGACAGCACATTGCACATTGCACATTGCACATGGGATATGTGAGTCATATGTTGTGCCCATCAAAAGCAGCTGCATATAGATGATATGGACAATAGTTGCTCTATAAATCGTAAGTTTTGAGGAAGTTTAGGCTGATGGTTTCTTTTGAAATGGCATGCACCAATCTATGTCTTAGCGGACTGTGTTATTTTTAATTTATTTTAGCCATGGCTGCCATCAATCCGATGCTGTGTCTCGATACTCGCATAAAACATAACAAATTAAACATGCTTGGAATATTTTTATTTTCGGGGGGGAAGACAACTCATACTTCTTCAAAAACCTGCTCGAAATTACATGCTGGTTGATAACTACCTTCCCACGGTACGACCGCAGGATTCAAATAAAACCAGCATGTCAATCCATGTGAAGTGAAACAGCATAACATCGAGCGTAATAAGCAAGTCCTGATTTCGGTAGCCTTATTCCATATTTGTCGTTCCGATTGGGGTAGTGGGCTTCCGCTAAGGTCAACTAACCTTGTTCTTATTCAGACAAGAGCGATGGCAACTTCGTTGAACAAGCCCTATTCAACGAAGTTTATTTTATTTGATTATAGAGATGAACTAAATCAATAATGATGTCAGCTTCTTTTATGTGGCAAAATACATATTCATTCTCGAAGTCAATTGTCAACTAGCAAGGCTTCAAGTTTTTAGTACATGAAGAGTATGAGCTGAGCTGAGCCTAATTTAGACTGGAAGCATATAATTTGATGTAAACATAGAAATAACAACGCACCAGATTCCCTTCATTCGTGTGTAACAGCGTTCCCAGGAAAGTCGAGAGTGCATAAAAAAACAAAAATGCTCCACAACTTCCGGCGAACTTCGACAGAGAAACTCGAAGCGAAGTCTTTTATTTTTCAAGACTGGACTAACATCTTATTTGAACAGAGTAACACCAGAGAAGAGTCGCCTAATTCACATGATTTTGTTTGGTATCCGCTAGAGCATATATTGCTTAGAGAGTCAGAGTGAGTACCAAAGAAATTTAAAGTAAGCTTCCACAGTTGCATCTCCAATAGTGAAGGGTGATCACAATATGGATCATAAAATTTCCGACCTAGCTCATCTCTGAAGTTTTCCATCTGCGAATTGTATTTAGCTACCGATTGCTTCTTGAAGATGTCCCCCCACTTCCAGGATCTTCTAAAATTGAGGTTGTTATAATCACACACTGCTGCATATATTTGTTCTACTATTGATTGATAAGACAGCGATTGGTACCAAATGACTGTGCATATCTTTAGCATAAATCTTCACCCCGTTTATTTCTATTTTAAGCAGCCTTCAAGACTAGTATCTAAAAGGTGTTAGCACTGGTATGGGAAACTGAAGGAGAGAGTAGGTATTCTCGCTCGAGCGCGCACAAAGAAATGGTTGGTTTCAATTCAAAGAATAACAGTTTTGATTCATCACTTGAGCAAGATAAAAAGTAACTCTTGCTATCCTTCATCTGAAGTATGAAATGTGAGAAGGCATGGGTCGGCACGGGTAGCATCTCGGATACTCTCATCGGAGTAGCCGAGGCGGGGCTGGTTACAGGACTGTGCTCTGTACTCCGTAATTATAATCTTATTACAAGCGTGCAACAGGTGGGGAAGCTAAGACACCATCACATACAACAATTCATACTTGACATTATGAAGCTCAGTGGTACTCTCGCTGCTCTCCTGTATATCTCGCTGCGACCTGTGATCGCCATGGTTAGTCCAATTGTGGTGAACACTTGGCCGTTTACAGCAGCGACATTGGCAGCATACAAACAACTTACATCGTCTGTAGACAGTGACCCCATAGATGCGGTCGTTGCAGGATGTTCTAAAGCCGAGGAACTACAAGTTGATTTTACAGTTGGGTGGGGAGGCAGCCCTGATGAAAATGGAGAAACGACGCTTGATGCACTCGTCATGAGTGGGATTGATCAAAATATGGGAGCTGTTGCTGGCCTCCGGAACATCAAAGATGCCACAAAGGTTGCGAGAGATGTTCTGAGGCTCACAAAGCACAGTATTCTAGCAGGCAGCCTGGCGACAGAATTTGCGGTGAAGCTTGGCTACCCATTTGAGTCTCTGACTAGCGACTTTAGCAAGAAGATACACGAGGAATGGGTAGCGAATAACTGCTCTCCAAATTTCTGGACAGATCCCACCAAAGTTACATGTCCGTCGTCCAAGATCAGCAATATCATCTCAAATCAGATGATGGAAAAAATGGCTAGGGCATTGCAAGTCGATGAGCACAATCACGACACCATTGGCCAGATAGCATTGCAAGCTGACGGGAGAATGGCTGTGGGCATGTCTTCCAATGGTGCCCGTCACAAAATCGCCGGCCGAGTTGGTGATGCTCCAATTCCCGGTGCAGGAGGCTACGTTGACGATGAAGTTGGGGCTTGTGTCGCAACTGGAGACGGAGATGTTATGATGCGATATAGTCCGTCTTTTCTCGGTGTCGAGCTTATGAGGGGAGGAATGAGCCCACAGCAAGCTGCGAATACAGCAATTGAGAGAATTGCCCTCAAAAGCAAGGACTTCAGTGGAGCAATTGTATGCGTGAGCAACTCTGGGGTTCATGCTGCTGCGTGTCAAGGATTTCAAGGCTTCTCTTACAGTGTGCAGAGTAATGGAACAACTGAGGAAGACGTACAAGTCTTCCAGATAGAGCCACTAACTCCACCGACAAGAGCTCAAAGAGTTCTAATGGAAGGCCATTGGGGGATAGCTTAGCGATAGAATGATGATATTCTTTTCACCGCTTGACTTAAATCAATAACATACTAATAAAACCCCCGACTTCGTCAATTTTTGCATTTTTCGCTTATTGGCTTTCCTTCAGGAAAAGTTCCGTCCTCCTAACAGGACGTGAGATTCCTTATAATGGCGCAAAATTTGATCCGATAGTTGAGTGCCATATTCCTGACCTTCCTTCTTTCCCCACCCTACAATCTATCCTGGTTTCCAAGAAGTTATCTAAGCTTGGTGTTAACATAGATAGAACTTGGCAACATACCTTGGCAACACTACTGTAAAGCCATCACTGACCCTTACAAAGCCCACGGCCTCAACGATCCACCACCCGCAATTTTCCAAGAGCTTTAACAAACTAACGCCCCACACGCTCCCCGTGAAGGATTGCCTCATTAAAAGCCCATTCATTTCTTGTCCAATCAAGTGACAAGTACCATATATTAGGCCGATTTGATGCAGTAGAACCAGCCTTCTAGTGTGAGTACAGTATGGCATGCAGGAACCCATTAGATCGGCAGTGAAAAGGTTGGGAATGCTTGTTCTTTTTAGGAACATCCTGTGTGAGATGTTTTTACTCCTTGCCAATTTACGCAGTTCATCCTATATACTTGGATGCGAGCATAATCCTGCATCAATAGTGGATAACGCATCAGAGCCTCCTTCTACACAAGCATCGCCTATTCCTATGAATGAGTTAGAGGGAGGCTAGAGCCAAAAGGAATACAATTTGAGGGTCTCATGCTAGAACCAATCCATAGTTCCACAATCAAATTGGAGAAGATGGATGACCTCTATTTGAAGGAGTTATAGAGGATGACATGGGTTTTAATTCTACAGGGAGGTTCTATGTACCATAAAGACCTACGGTAGTTTGAAGACTTCAGATTTAGTATATATATTCATTTCATTTTTCGCACCAAAAGTATCATTCAGCATCAACTCACAATCTTCATCACCTCTTCTATCGTCAAACTGTCTCTCACATCATCTTCATAAAAAGTTTCAGAATACCAGAACACCAATTCGGATCAACTTTCATTCCCTCCTCACTCTATTCTCCCGCCAAAAACTATCCACATTCCACTTCAACTATCAAGATCAAGATGCTTTTCAATCTATCATCTGTCGTCGTTCTCACTTTGGCAGCCATATCAGTGGCCAGCCCAGTATCTAATCCGGATAAGAAAGCCAAAGTAGCTAAGAGTGTCACATGTAAGCCATATATCTTCTTAAAAATTATCAAGGGTGTTTAGCACTTGGAACCAAGGTTCAACTCAGGATTTAATCACCGCTGACTTATTTTCAATGTAGACAACGGTCCTGCAGATTCTGCCGTCGCCAAATGTGGCGCACGTAGCTACACAGGTGCCCAGATTAAAGCAGCTGTAATGGCTGGAGCATCCAACGACGACAAGAAGGCCAAGCAAGGCAAAAACAAATATCCCCATTACTTCGGCCGCAAGAATGGAGCCGAGACGAGTGTCCTTGTATGGGACAAAGATTGCACCGAGTCTGCTATGTCAGCAAAACTCACCGAGTTTCCCATTCTTTCAGGTGGAGGTATCTACAAGGAGACCATCAAAGGAACTTCCCAGGGCGATGATCGAGTGATGTTTAACTATATGGTTGGAGATGCTACCATCTATTTCTGTGGTGTTCTTACGCATGAGGGAGCAGCCTCAGTGGGGGGAGCAGCTCGTAATTTCATTACTTGTCCTTTGACCGGGTAGAAACTCGGTGGTGTTTGAAATTTGATTGTGGTATAGATAGGAGCCTAAATGCATATTTTGAGCTTTGGAGAAATGCTGGAATCTGATTATCAGGAGTTAGGAACAAATGTAGCAAAATGATTCACAAACCCAAGGTTCCAAATTGTCATTTATGCACGTCTTCATAAATTTCGTCCACAGCTACAGCGTACAAATAAACCAAACCGCACAGTCCCACAACGATATAAAGCTTCAGCATTAGATCTTAATTTTATCTATAGCCCGTGATTGTTATTTCGGCAATCGTTCATTTTCTTGTGATTTTCTGTGTTCTTGTGCGTAGAATGCGATCAATGGCCCCTCCACCTAAGTAGGTATCTTTAATGTATTGTGGTTATGAACTGCACTTCTCCTCTCTTTTTTGTGCTAAAACCCCATTCACACGTTAATCTATATCCGAGACAATAGAAAAACTGACTTGTGAAGTTTTCGCTACGGCTTCAGTTGATTCCTAAAACCAATTACATGATCAGTACCTCATAAATCAGACCATATGTTTTTACGAGAATTTATGACGCATAACCTAATCGAGATTCCAATGATCGAGGAGTTTCCAAGAGTTGAGCTAGGCATTGATTAAAAAGAGGTAATTCTTAGCTTTTAGAAATTCTTTATAAAGAATTTGAGAGGTTTTAGTCGTGACTTGTATATACAGCAAGTGTATCTGGTCATGGAGCTCTCCTGACCTGAGCGCGGAACATCAACGCCCATGACGCGAGGAGTACTGAACCACTCTCTACTATTTATCTCCTCTAACTTTCCTTCAGCTCATAATTTTCGTAACATTCCAGCTCACACAACCGAAACATTATGACCGGCTCAAAATTTGGCATTTTCTCTAAAACGTCCTTCACAAACGGATGATGCTCATCGAAAAAGCCGCTCCAGTTTGCCCCTGGGCCTTTGCTGTATCTTATCATCCCATTGTCAGAGTCATAATCTTCCTCGTCGTTGTGATCATCCGCAAGCCAAATACCATTCAGATCACTGTTGCTTGCAAACCCGTCCTTCAAAGCTTGTTCACACTTGAAGCGCAGCCAGTATACAACAAGTTCATATTGCCATTTTACCACATTCCCCTGTAGTAGTTTCATCGTATCAAAAAATTCTCCTGCCTCGCGATCCTCTGGCCCAGCTTCCCAAAGCCTATGATATTTGCTAATCGTTTCACTGTCGGCAGTAGGCACGAGCACGATGCGCTCCTCGCCGAGTCTTCCAAACAAGCCGCTGTTGAGTGCCGCTTCTACGCTGACGTGCAAACACACAACTTGCAGAGTGATTAGAAGGTCTTTTCTGAAGGACAAAAGCTCTAGATTTGGATTGTAAAAGTGTGGCTTGTATTCAGTATAGAGGAAATGGTTGTACGTAGGGTACCCGCCTGGGCGGATATCATAAGGGTGCACGAGATCGGCTGTTAGAGATGCCCCTTGACAAGTGGCTGCCAGGCGCAGGAATTGTGTGATGGGGTTGCCGTAATTATTCCACATGTTGTACTCGAGGGTTGGATTCCACTGTCGCTCTACTGTCAGCTAATTGCTTCTGGTAGTTAATAACAAAAAACCAATCCACTCGTCACATACGTTCAGGTGGATGATGTCCGTGCCGGGGTTGAACCACTTGATATCGGCGTAATATACAAAATCTTGGGATTCAGGAGCCAACCCTTTCTCCTTCTCCTGCACCACATTCCCATTCTGAGCTTCATAGCGTTCCAAAAATACTGCGCGCGACTCTTGACATACTTGGGTAATAACGGGCGGGCCCGAGTTGAGGAGACTTGTTACGCCAACTCCACTACATGATGTTGCCTTATCCTCATCTATTGCCCATGCGATCCTGTCCATATCGCAAACTCGATGAGGCTTGCATAGTTTCCATATCGCGTGTCGTAATTCATAAGGGAGTTCGGGGAAGCGACGGAAATTGGCTCCGACCGACAATGGCATTCGTGATTCAAGTGGTGAGGATGTTTGAGTGGACATGGTTGGTTACCTAGGTAAAGAATGCAATTTGCCTTTTGAAGATTAAGAAAAGAAAAGCTATCTAGGAGTCATGAGCTAGTTTTTTTTTTACAATGCGGAGCGAGTACTTCTTCGATATCTTGACCAGCCTCTTAATACGTCGTCAGCTGACTATCCAAATATAGCTAAACCCGAGTTATCTCATAAATCAGACCCTCTCTCACGTAAAACCCGTAAACCGCCCCACAAATGGAGCTCAAACTCCTCGACCAATGAGATTGCAAGGAGGGTTAAACCTCTGTAACCAAGAGCCAAGAACCATCTTTCCTAATTAGTGCCTAGCTCAACTCTTGGAAACTCCTTGACCAATGAAATTTTGAATGGCTCGTGCGTTGTAAATTCTCGTAAAAACAGAGGGTCTGATTTATGAGATAAAACCCGAGCTTAAACGTGCATCTTGCTCATTATTTTCAGCGAAGATTGCAAGTCCATTCCGACATCAATACAACTATCATTAACTACGATCCATTTTCAATTTGAAATCCACAACGCCAGCCACTTGTTGTCAATCCCAACTGTTCCATGGATCACTCTCCCTCAACACAATGTAGCGGCCTATATAATCAGAGACTGTTCGCTCGATCAATCGGGTTAAGGAATTCTACAAGACTATATCTAACTATATATTCTCCCGGTAAGCTGCTTAGTCAATACGTCAAGCTTGGTCCTCTCTTCCCCAAAGAATTCAATACTGTCAAATCAAGCCGCGCCAAACGGCAATAGCCAGCTAAAATACTCAAGTGCAAGGTATAGGTTCCTTCAACTGGCTTGACGCCTTCTGAAGCTGTTGCCAGAAGGAGAGGGTTTTGTTTTGATCGGGAATTTGCATCTCTGAGTTCCGCACCAATCTTTCAGAGATTATATAATAGATCTAGCTTGCTCCGCCTGGCGGGCTTCTAGAATGTCGTCTATTAATTTTGCCATAGTCTTGACTCTATTTAGAGGCAGAGAGTAACTACTCGAGCATTCTAGATATTCAACGAAAGAGAAGGGGAATGTTGATTGGCTGGAAATGACAATAGTTTTGCCCGCTAGCGCAATCCTGTTGTTCCAAATTGAGCCCATGATACCGTCCAAAAGCGCTGGGATGGCCAGCGTCATGTCTTGCGGCACATCTACTGCAGGTGCAAGTATTATAATTTTCTTTGTTAACACTATTATCTACGTAAATCTTAGAATATAATTATTTATCCTACTAAATATGAGTGCACTTACGTGAACCACATAGTGGTGCCCCGTGTTCAAAGTGATCCGACAATATTATTAAATAAAGTAACAAAATTGTTCTCAACACAAAGTAAAAACCTTAGCTAACTTACTATATCAAAGCGACCTATTCTCTTAGACCCTTTATGAGGTTTAATCCTTCTTGCAATACTTTTATTGGTCAAGGAGTTTAAGCCCCACAGGTGGGGCGGCTTACTGGTTTACGCGAATAAGGTCTGATTTTATAAAATTAAAAAGACAACCCTAGCGAGCCTAGGTAGGTTGTCACTGCGCCACACACTGTCGCACCTCTAAATGTCTCCATCGATTGATCGGCTCGAGCTTGCAATTATTACCATCCATCGTTCGAGCCGCGCCGCAGCAAATCAAAAACCCAAGGCCATACTAGGCGCAGTTTGACTATTGCTAGGGCATCCCAAAGGCGAATTGCAATTCTATTAATATTATTTGGTCAGCCAAAGCAAGTTTCTGGGCTATGATATATAGATAGTTAAGGGAACGACATGAACGTCAATTCAACCTTCTCAGGTCCTAGCCTGTTGTCACTTACTTCATCTCTTGTTCTTCTGTAGTCCGCGAGGCGTCTCTCAAGCTATCTACTCATTCTCCATACCTTTTGACTCTTCCTACTAGACGTCCCGTTCCGCTTTTGACCTCTCCAATCTTCAAGTTTATCTCAGACTACACAAATTCAGACATTATTCCGTCCTGTAGAGATGGTCTCCCAAACAGGAGATTTCTGGAGAGAGTGGACAGAGACCGATGAGAATGGCCATAGTGCAAGTGCCCGCGACCCTCAACAAGTTTTGGCACTCCGTGGTCTCCTCTCAAGTGACCTTACTCCAGCAGCCGTGGCAAAACAATACACGGAGTACACGTCAACGCATCCATCAGAGGTCTCCCAGATGTGGACGATGCTTTTAGATGCTGGATGTCAATTCCCCCCTGAACAGCACCCACGTCTTGTTGAGCTTCTTGGTGCAATTCGAGATCTTCCGGATGTCCAGTTACAGGAAGGAGACGAGGGAACCGGCTCCATTGTGCGGGACACTCCGGGAGGGAAATCATACGAACAGAAATTGTGGAAAGACCTCCCTCATCTTGGCGCTGATATCAATGACTGGGAAAGCAGTAGGTACTCCTTCCCGTAATTCTCGACTTAGTTTGCTTAACTTTTCAGCTCTTTGGAATGAACGCATCAACGTTGCAGGCGATGAAGCCAATGACGTGAAGTCACGACTTGTCCGAGGACTTAAATGGTGCAACTGGAATGCTTTCCGAGCTCTATTAGCAGTCAAGTTCCCAGAACGATTCTCCGGCCTTGCTTCGTTACAGTACATTCGCGATGCCTTAGAAGAAGCTCCTTGGACGTTCCCACCTAAAACTCCAATCGTGACTCCGGAAGAGCTGGACGAGGCAGACCCACGAAGTATTCAAGCAATTATTCTAGAATGCGAAGTTCCAGCTGCGGCCCAGTGGTTTATAATTGCGGCACCACTCATCTGGTCATATACCAGGTTATCCGAGGAGGAGCAGGGGGGTAAAGATCTCTATGATAGTGATTTGTGGAAAGCGAAAGGAGATCTGATGTTCAATGTTGAGAGATGGGATTTTTGGAAAAAGAGATTTGCCGATATTCAAGCGCTGGAAATTACGGAGTCAACAAAGAAAGAAGCCGCCAAATCCTTGGCGGCAATGGAAGAAGTAGCAGCGTAATACATCAGATTATAGGGTCCAGAATAGAAATATTGAATAGCAAATATTCTGAGTATTGTTGAATCATAGCAGGGGCTGCAGGATGAGCAATTATTCTCGGTTCTTGGTCGTCCTACGTGATGTTATATACTGCGACATTTTTGAATACATTTAAGGAGATAGAGCTATGAGAAGTGTGAAGCCAAGTCCTGAAGTGTCAATCTTTTCCCTTCCATGAGGAACCATCCCAACCGACGAGCTCATACGTTCTGTAAAGAGGTTCTCCAAAGTAAAGAGCTAATGATCTATGTATCTTCCAAGCTTAGATATATATATATATTTAAAGCGCTGAACTTGCAAATGCAAACTAAGAAGCTAAGAATGATTTTAGAAGTCCTTTTACTGTTATGGCTAACAGGTTTGTTAGCATACTCTTCGAAATCAGCTTTCGATTTGGCTCAAGCAAAAACCAACTGTATCCCGATTACCAATACTTGATCCCACATTACATATCCCCAACTCCGTAGAAACTCCCACCCCTAATAAAAGAACTCCGGGTCCGAGAAACTGAACCACGGCAGGGCAGAATTAGGGCCTTTATTGTGGCTAATGAATATAGGGATTGTAGTGTTGTATGTATTTTATGATTGGTCGTCTCTTTTAAGTTCACGGGTAGGCTGAGATAGCTCGCGAGAGGAAATTTATTCTTCGCCAGGGATTGTAATAGATCAGCCTCACCTGGGCAGTTAAAAAGAGATATACAATGAGAAGAAGGTGAGCTTAGAGACTTAAGATATTTCTATGGCTGGCATTGATATATCGATCAAATTATCTCTGCTCTACGGCAATGCCAGCTGTTGTAGTAGTATGAAAGAGACAAGAAGAACTAATATAAAACCAACCTGTTGATTTAAAGATATGATTGTCCACTCCTAGCTCAAGTTGTTGCAATTCTAACTCCCAAGATTGGAATATATTTGTCTATTTGTTTAGAATGAATATCTGATGCAGGCGATTTCCTTGATCTCCCAATTCACGATGAGAGGGACGAAGTGAAGAAGAGAGAATTGGTTTTCTGTATAATATAATGTAACTCTTTGACCATAATCAAGAGAAACCTTGACCAAAAAGGCTCGGTGAAGAGCCTAGGTTATTGTGAGCTGAAAAGCAGGTAATAAAGCTTGAACTAATAAAGAGTACGACAGGCGTCATTACTCTCGCTTCTAGATACAATTTGATAAGTGTGGAATAGTGAAGGTTCTCTTGTGACTGAATATGTTTGAAGGGGGGTTTTTAATGTATTTGGATGCGACCGGAATCTCTCGAGCCCCAACCTCCTTACCATTCGCTTAAGAAAGGGGTAGATTAATTGACAACCTCTGATTTGTCTGCATTCTATACAAGATGGCCTACTACTGCATTTGAATATTATTTTAATCCGATCAACGATATCAAGTCCCTCTTCTGAGAGTTTTTCTAAGAGGATGATGCCATAGACAAGATTGAGAATATGGGAATAATTAATAAAGGAATGGCGATGATGAGTTGTGTAGCATACTAGGCCCACTCCTCCGATTCAAGATCGACGAAGCGAGGCTGAGTGTCAGCCTCCTCACCCGTCCAATATTTTTAGCTACCTTCAACTCCGCGAGCTGCATTATTATAGCAGACATGCCACTGTTTGCACTGCCGTTAGCAGAGACCTCTAATGCGTCAAACTCTCGGTCGCACTTAGCACCAAACCACCGAGAGAAGCGAAAACGCCTACGAACTCGCCACTCCTCTTCAGACGAAGATTCCACCTCGGAAGATGACGATACGTTCCTTGCGCCAGTCACGAATCCCCTCTCCCTCACTCCAGACGAGATTGCACAGTATCAACTTGCAGGGCTGAATCTGAATGAAGAAGCTCCGAGAGTGAAGGATTTCCCGCATCGAGGGTTGGCTAGTCGATCTGTGGAAAAGGAGGAGAAGAGGTCGAGAAAAGGAAAGGAGAAAGAGACCGGAGATGTTGAGAAAACCAAGGATACGTCACTGCGAAAGAAAAGTACCCCTGCATTAAGAACTCAGCATCTTGGTGTGTTGACGGCAATATTGCAGAAATGTCTCATGGACGGCGACATACCGCGTGCCACTCGTGCATTTGCTATGTTAATACGAACCCAGTTTGGAGGGCATGCTGTGGATATTAGGAGTAGCGGGTACTGGGGAATCGGTGCTGAGTTATTGGTTAGGGGTATGCAACAGACAGATCCAATCCCGTTAGCTGGAGCTGAAAACTCAGATGGGGAAGACCAAAGAGTGAAGATCCCTCAGTCGAAGAGATGGGGTACGAAAGATGGTTTGGCCAAGGCTAAGGATTATTACGAATGGCTAATTCTCGAGTATCCGTATAAAAGGCAGTGGGATAGTGCTGTGACAGCAATTGATTTCTGGCCTGCAATGCTTGGGTGCGAGATTTATGGCATCCAGTTAGAGCAAAAGGAGGAGTTGCAGAAAATTGAAAACGAGGAAGAACGTGCTAGAGATGACTCCGATGGTGATAGTGATGATGAAGAGGCTAGCCAGGAAGATGTTGATGACGATTTCACTGCATCTCAAAACCGGAAGGCTCGGCGGCGTTTTCGATTGAGACAAAAGCACTGGCAACAGAGAGAAGAGACACGTCGAACTGCACTGAAAGCCTCGGAAAGCTTAGCAGCTAGGATGGATGAAATGATGAACCCACCGCCGTTCTCCGATAATCACGCTTTGCTAAGGCTTAGAGGTATGGTAGCTCTCTATATCGGGGATCTCAGCGTTTGCGCACTTCCAATTGACGAAGATGATGAGAACGACGAGCAAGTTCCTACAAGAAGTCTTCGATCAGGACGTGGAAGAGATCCCGAGAGTAGGGCGATGTATCGACAACGTCTAACGGACCATGAACTGGGAAAGGTCAAACGAGAAGAGGAAATAGATCGCGCGAGTAAGTTATTCGAGAAGATTCGCCAAGATGGCGGATGGCTCCAGGGAAACCTTGGTATTTCTACCGAATATGAAGAAGAAGAAAAGTCAGATGATGGATTTTAAACAACCTACAATCCAGAGTATTAATAATAGTTCACGCACCTAGTATCAGGAAGAACGGAACTCAAGAAAAGCATAAAGTAAGTGAGAAGCTTAGAGCTTGCGAGTTTACAGCTAGGAGATATGATTCGAATCACGATTAATGATATTATTTATGTAATAGTACTAATAAAAAATGCTGCCCTTTCTTCTTCCTTCTTTTCTAAACCATCGCTTATATATATATATAAAGCTCTCTGCACCAGAAAAAGACCCTCATTCTGAAAATGAAAAAGAAGTTCGTTTCCAACCGATCATCGCCTCTAGAAATCTAACCACTATTCCCTTTGGTAATACCCAGTGCTCTAGTAAGCGCTATAGACACTCCAGTCAATGCCAGCGACATCTGCATAACAGTTCACGGTGTTGGCAAAGGTATCTTCGGCACCGCTTCCCTCAGAGCACTGTGGCAAAAGACTAACATCTGCACATCCAGCTGGAGTTGGTGATCCTTCCTGTTTATAGAACAACTGCACTGCGCTTCCAAAGACCAAGTCTTTGACACATCCATAAAATTCACCTCCACCCAGGTATGCGAGCTCTGGCACTGCGACTGGGAAATGCTTCAATCCTACACCCGCTTGGCCAGCTCCCCCATTGATCGAGACGGTGTTGTCGGTGTTGATGGAGACACCACCTGGGAAGAGTGGTGTGCCTTGGTCAGAGAGCAAATTGCCAGCATTGTAACGAACTTCTTCGGCAGTGCCATTAACATAGAAGATGCGGCCAGTTGTTGGGGTGGTGTTCGGTACAAGAACTGCATATGCGGTTCCTGCGCCGGTGTGGTAGGAAGTCAGGGCATAATGGTTGATGGGAGCTGCAAGATCAGTGCCTGTGACGTTGGCAATAAGACGGAAGTTTGAGGAGAGAGCTGTTGGAGGATAATTTGGTACTTGACGAGTGGTTGGTGCTGCTGCCGCGAGGGAGGCGAATGCGAGAGCGCCAACTGCTTTGAAAGTGGAGGAAACCATGTTTGCTATGCTGTTGAACTTGTGTGCTTCGGATAATTGGACTGGAATTTTGTCTTCTGGTCTTGAGTAGGTTGATTGGAGAAGCTTGAGTGGATGTTGAGATGATGAAAGGAACTTTGGAGGAGTTCTTTCCTCAGTTATATACCCATTTTCCCATATCGCCACTGCCACCGGCCATAAACAACATGTCTATTAATACTTGAAGGCAGATACGAGAAGCAACACGAACTCTACAGAACACCAATTTACATGGTGTTTTCAGCATGACGAAGAAATGGTAAGCTATTACCTATACTTTGGTACGGAGGTACATGTACCCGATAGTGAAGTAGCCGGTCTATAGTTCTACACGAACACAGCCGTACCATACATAATCCGGTGAAGAAGTGTATCATGACGAAATAATACGAAACGGTCCGATCCAAGGCTAAAGTATAAGCTTTGTGGGGAAGATGGCGGCGGAATTCGGGATCCAGCCACCCGCAGAGCGCTTGTATTTCCCAAATAGGCAAATGTTGATATTCGTATCCACGGAGTCCATGAGGTTTACGGTCACAAGCTTTTTATTGCAATAGCACTACAACTCCTCCTCCACGGAAAAATATCGGCTGTGACTGTCTGATGAGTATCAGCAGCTTGGAACCTATGACACCTAAGTTACTTGTTCTTTTTTTCTTTCTTTTTTTGATTCATCGAGTTATATTTAGCTGATGGCGGGAAACGAAGCCAATTTTGCTCTTGGGGATTTAGTATAGTACCTTGATTACAAATACCATACCGCATCGAGTGCCATTTGCGTAGTACATGCTCAGCCTCCGTCTGATGAGAAATTATTCGTATTGGTAAACTCTTCGAAATTTTTAGTATTCCACTTACTTCTCCAAGACTGATTACGAAGCATCGTGCATGGCCGCGGCAGTAATTTTTGTCGGCAACGAAAATACTTTGTCCCACAAAGGACCATACGAATATGGATCTTTTATATCGCGATTCATTATTTACCTTCTATTACGGCCGAGTCTTGCGGTTCGGGTGTGTCCGGTGATGTTGGCAATTCTTAACATTTAATTACTCTCTGTTTACTCCCTTTGCTTTTGACAATTGCAAGCCAACCACTCACTTTTCGAAGCACAAGCCAGATCTAACTTGTGGCCAAACTGCAACGCTGCACCATGTTGGTCCCCTAGCCACTTTACAGATCTGAGTCTTCAAAACAGCCTATGCTCGTACAGTCGTTACGATTGCTTGATCACGTGATGGGGTATTGGGTGGTGTCTAGCTCTACTCGCTTTCCTGATCTTCTTTTAGGCCATCTATGTCTTATTCAAGTCGAAGCCGGCTATTATCCGCTGCCGAAATTGAGATAGTCTAGTTGTATTTTCGTAAGAACTTCATGTGTGTGTTCTCGGTCTTATAGTATGTTGGGGGCTATTCCCCCCCCCTCCCCCAGCAACATAAAGCCTAGTCGTAAGCCTACGAAACTGTATTAAGCCGAGTGCGCTAATGAATATATGTTTAAAGATGATTATACTTGCTTTATGTTCGATTGAGGGGAAAAGGTCGAATTATAAGCCCCCAAAATCTTCATTATAGATTTTACTTCACTACACCTGAAAAAAATGCAAAAGCCAAACACTAGAACTTGCTAGAGGTGCTTTGGGTCTAAACGGCATCTCGTATAATCAAGTCTCTATCCCATGATTTTTGGAATCAGTGCGAGATTTGGGATTTTCTGACCCAGGCTTTGAAGTTGACTTTCACTTCCGGAAAAAGGGACGTGTTCAGAAATATGAGTACTAGGGGTTAGGAGCCTCAGTTGAACTGCAGAGCTGGGTAATATCTCTTTTAAGAAGAACATTGTGGCTACCCATTAACTGATGTTAAGTAACAGGCATGGTATACTGAAAGCTTTGTGTCGACTGTACTCAACTTTCATCAGTTATAACCACTAGATACATAGACCCGAAGCTACGCAGAAAATGAGTTTTTTCATCTGGACTTGGCAAGCAATAAGATGAATCAATCTTAATGTGAATAAGTTCACGCTTGGATAGATGTGGCTCCTATTGCTACCCATCACATCACGACCCGCACCCCCAATCCTGTCCCGCTTGGGTCAAATACATTGCATAATTAAGTTTACCCACCGAATTAAAGTCCATGAAGCTGTCTTGCCGCCATGTTCACTATTCCCCAAAACTCAGGCAGGAATGTACAGCGGACTGGCAAGGAAACGCGGCTTAAGTGTAACACACCACGAGAATGGTGTGCACCAAAGAGGTAGGCATAAATCAACCTGGCTTTGGGGCCAGATGGAAGACCAATTTTGCGGTCATGTTAGGCTCCAGGCGTCAATTCTGTCAGAAGAGGCTCTGTTGGTCGGCATGTGGAATTTCTGCAATAAGACGTGTCCCACTGCCCGTCTCTAGACAACTATGTTCCAATCACTGTCATATTTCACTTTTATTTGGTCGATTTCTTTTGCTGGACTCTTGTCAGATGCAAGCCATATACAATGTGTCACATTATCGTTTCCAAACATACATACTCAGAATGCAAGCTTCTCGATACAGCAGAGCCGGACAGTATTCCGGATGGTCAACCTTCAACACCAGCGAGTACATTGCCTCAAATGACACGACTGATACGCTCATTTCAAAAGTCGATAACTAACAACGCGCAAACCTCAGCAGAGGCTGAGCCTCCAGCACCCAATCTCGTACGGGCAAAGGTATTATCTGAGCCAGAAATACACGTTGTCACACAAAAGACCTTTTTACAGTGTGCCGCTGCACGAGACCCTGACAGTGAAGACAGCCACATTTGGGATATACCTGTGAACAAACGCACATGTTCCAAGGCAAAGGAGGTCGAATTTGGGGAAGAAGCAGAAGATGATGATGATTATACTTTTAAAAGTGACCTTCGCGGGCCTTGTCCGGTTTGTGAGGCTGCCGAGAGCGCAGTCTCGAAGAGTCTAGTCAAAATCAAAGTGGTAAGTCCCAAGTCAGAAGTCAAGCTCCTCGCTCATCTCTTTAGCAACCAGCGGCAGATGCCCAGAATTCGGGTGGGCCAAACATTACACAGGCACAGACTGAGCAACCAGACGTGCCTCAATCCCATTTGGTAGGCAACATACGTAACACTGTTTTGTATGACAAACTAAAAGTCAGCTGTAGCCTCGAAAAAATAGCAAACACCATAGGCACAGACATCATGGTACAAGAAGAGGGCAAAGAGAGGCTGAGCGTGCCGTAAGAACTGGTGGTGGCAATGAGAGAGGAAGAGCCAGTGAGAGCAATGAAAATAATGCAGCCAGAGTCAAAACCAACAACGGCGAGAGACCTAGACGCCCCAAGAAAAAGCAAGTATTCCTATCACGACATGAATATTCGTTTGAGCTAACAAGATGATTAGAAAGAGGGGTCTTTTTCATATGTTGTTTGGTATAGAGTAAGAAGTGATAGGTATTCATGGTGCCACTGATTGAACTCTGGGGAAGATTATTCGTTTCTACCTATAGGCTCTACTTCGAGCCTGCAAAGTCGAGGATTGCCTATGTGGAAAAGTCAACAAATGAAAAGAATCTATCAGTTGACTGAACATATTCCCGTTTGTTTTCTTTCTCCTGCTTCCCAATAACGTATCTCTGCTAGGCTTTTCGTAATGCGGCCTCGGTTTTTGCTTCTTGGTATGGAGATCAACGTATGTCTTTTCTTTGCGCCTTCGGTCCTTCATAAGTGACTTCTGCACAACGAGTGACTCAGCCGGGCCTGTTTCAAGCCGGGGCTCGGTCCTTCCGTTGGATGTTCTATGTAGCCTTCGTGCGCTGGAAACAGTTTTAGGGATTTCTGAGGAGCTAGATGCGTAACCACTTAATCTGCAAAGATCATCATACACTTCCTCCATGTTTCTGTATTTGTGATAATCAATTCCCCAGCATTTCTTAACAATTGGTTCGAGGGCTGGACAAGGTTCGAAGTCTTCCGGAAATATGCCCTTTCTGAATCTCCTCTGCACCTCTGCATATCTTTCACCCTTGAATGGTGGTTTCCTATTTATCATTTCGTATATAGCAGATCCGAAGGCGAAGATATCCGATTTAACAGATGGCATACTGTTACCAGGAAGCTTGCTGCCGACCTCGTAATTTACCGATGCTGGGAATCGACTATTTTCAACCGAAGATCCTGCAAAGTCCGCTATCTTTAGTATTCCTCCTCTGTCCAGGAGCATATTGTGACAACCCACTACATCAATCAGTGTTTTTTCAATACACATTGAGGGAAGAAGGGCTTTACCATCACCCTGAATGATGCCACATTTGTGAACATAGGTTAAACCTCTCGCAGCTTGTATCGCATAGTCCAGAGCCTCATTCTGCGGCGAATAATCTCCACAAGGAGACTTTAATCGATTTCTGAGAGTCCGTTGACAGCGTTCGAGCACGAGACCATCTGGATTCTGGAGACCAAAACACTTCAAGACATTCAGGGAGCCATTCCGAAGATTTTGGTATGCTTGACGCTCGGTTTCATAGTCTCCTAAGCTCCTGTTATCTTGTCCTCCGTAAACTTTGACTACCCTTACATCATCGAGAGCGAATACTATCCCAGCCGTGCCATGTCCGATTGCTTGTAGACCATAGATGATACCGTTCCATTCACTCGAACGAGATCCGGTATAAGATCCGTTTAAGGTGGACTCGTCGTCGTTCCAGTCTGGCTCGTTGCTTTCTTTTTGGTGAGAATGGAGTGGCATCTCCCTTCGGCGTTGCAATTAATCAACTGATGAACATATGAGTGTCGTTCTAGTATTAGTGAAACCAAGGTTGATGCTGAGTGAGGTGTGATTCGAAAACTTAGTCAAGTTAGCTATTGTCCTGTGTGAAAAGTCTAGTTTCACTATTGCGGTATCGAACGGGAACCAGAAACAAACTATCTCACCATTGAAATCAAGCCTTAAATCACGGATGACTAAAGGAAACTATTTGACTATCCCATGAATGGAGCAAGTTGAGTCCTTTCCCCAATTATGGTTACCCCCGGACGTGAGCTGATAATCTCAAACGAAGAGGGTGTGAGGGCATCGGTTATGATTGAGCTGTCCCACACATGGCAATGAAATACACTGTATGTAAAGGTGAGATGGTCATTTGGGGTCCTAAGTGGCGCGGCAACTGGCTTTCAAGAAGCTGCTGTCTTCGCATCATGGGTTGTGGAATACATGAAGTGGTGCGTCCAATTAGCACGAGATCGAGTCACCCTCTTAGAGTGCTTATATTACACTAGATGTGCCTCTTTAAATATGTAAGCAATCGGGTTTCTTGCCTCAGGTTCTAGCCAAAAGAAACGCTTCTCATAATACAAATTGAAAAGCTCGGATCGGCTAACAACATATTCCGAACGGGTTGTACAGTATCAACAGCAGTGTATTTTAGCCAGTAAGAGTTCTTCGTTAATTTATCCTCATTTCGCACAACCTTTTCCAAAGTCTTCAAGCAGAGCATGCATGTAAATAGAAGAATTCATTCTGCCGTACCAGTGGCGCGCTTCAAATCCATGACAAAAGTTGCGTTTTACTGCATAAGATGTGAACGATACCCAATCAAAGTTGATGTTAGATCGACTGCTGTAGAATCCACACCTCTTTTTATCGAATAGGGTTCGTTGTGTAACCACACTTTTCATTCCTCTAAATGCCCTCCAGTTTTCTGTTGATTAATAGCCAATCATTGAGCATATTCCAATATATGGCGCAGAAGTATTATTCTCGCACATATGTGATTGGTGTATTTCCGAGCAGCCCCAGCCCAGCCCCTTTTCTTCTAACCGAGTGCTTGTCATAGGGCGTGACCATATCCGATTGATATTTGAAGCACCTTTCCATAAGGCATGATATAGGAATATGAGTCTGGGATTGTTTACAATATGTCAAATAACTGTGACTAAATTGTCCAAGTGGATAATATTGTCTAATCTGCTTAGTTTCAACTTACCAGCAAACGCTAAATTGCTTATTCTATAGGTTTCATAGCACCTTCCATTTTCCACTGATTACTCGGACTCATTGGTACCGATATCGAACTGCCTTTTGAAGCCCTTCTCCCGTGTCCCTGACTGCGTCTGCTACTATTTAGTTCCTTCTTAAACTTCTCCATTGCAATTTCAAAAAGCTCATCCTTTTCATCCTTTGCGTCCTTCCCCCGCACTACCAGTGGAGACCACTCGGGAAGTCCTCTCCCAAAATGAATGCATACTGGCTTTAATTCTGGTGGCCAGCTGCCTGGTGGTGCTTTGTCTTGTTTAGCCAGGTCTACCTCTGGCCAAGCCATGACTCGTGGGAAAAGAGTGAAAATCCGGGGACGGGTATTGAAAATCGGCTCAGTGTCTGTCCCGTCAAGACCCAATGGTGATAATACGGGGTCAAACTGCTGACACCGCCATTGATCACGGTCGGCACGATCGAGCAAAGTACTCACGTGCATCTTCAACCCGCCAGCATAAGCATCGTTCCAAAGACCGATAGACATATGGACAAGTTTACAGAGGTCTTCTCGAAGCGAGTCGATTTTGGATGAGTTAACTATCGGGAAAAGAATAGAAACCTTGGAGATGACACTACTAGTTGTCGCAAGACCTGTAGGAAGTAGATTTTGATTGGAGTTTGTATTAGCCGGGTTCATAGCGCTAGTTGGCAAATTTTGAAGAGCTCGCATCGTGAGTGCGGCCCAAACATTGGCTGTGCGCCTGCCATAGCTAGGTTTCTCAAGTTCATCAGATATCTTGCTCAGGAGATCGCTCAGTTCGGGACTTGATAAAGTAAGCTCGGAACGGAAAGGTTTCCAGATATCCTCGCAAATAGCCTTGGAAATGATACGCTGAGCATGGGCAGTACGGAGGTCGCGTGAGTCATCGGTATCATCAATAAGAAAGAATTTGAAGCAGGAGTCTACTGCAGCAAGTTTCTTGTGTACATCATCTAAATTCTTGCAAATAGTGAGTTAGCAAAAAGTACCAGAGATCAGGGATGCTGTTACCTTATCTTCTATGTCGTGAAAGTACCTCATAGAAATAGCTTCGATCTCCCCGTATATCTCTGTGAATTGTTGTTGGCTACCTTTAGTCAGTACAAGATCTGTCATATTTTAGATTCTGTTCGGTTTCAAACATACAAGTATTCCACCGATTTAGAGTTCAGTGCAAACTCGCTCTTCAACATGTCCAGCTCCTTTTCCCGGGCTAACATGTCTGTTCGTATTGAAGCTTTAGCTCTTTTGAGCACATCGTTATCTTCATTGACTTTCTCTAGCTCATCTGCCTGACTCTTCATTTTCATCCTCATTTTTTCTTGTACAGCCGATAGCTGTTCAACATTAGCATTCAAGGCAGCTATTTTGCTACCTGTTTCGGCATTTTTCTGAGTGAACTCATTTTCCAGCTCCTTCATGCGCATTTCATAAGCGTTGTTCTGATTTCTCGTACGCTCGTCAAATTCGTGTTTCAACTTGAGCTTTTCTTCGGCTGTAGCCGTGATAACTCTTTTCATTTGTCTCTCTTCCCCTTGCTCCAGCTCTTGTCTTGCCTTTTTTATTCTCTCCGCCTCCTCTTTATTATTAGCCTCTGCCTTTTCGTTAATACTGGTCAAGGTTTTGATGGTTATTTCACTGTCAAGCAACTTTCCATCTTTTTCTCGACACTCCTCCTCTAGCTGATGGAGACTCTTTTTTGTTTCATCGATGGATTCCAGATCATCCACATGCAATTTGAGGATTTTCTGTAAACTCTCAACAGCTTTCTGTGCCGCTCCCATATCTTGAAGAGCCGTACCCATAGCCTGTCTACATGGTCCAAGAGCACCTCTATTCTTTTGCTGGGTTGAGCTACTTTCTTCACCTCGGCGAGAACGTTCACGGCTGTTATGTTTAACCGCATAACCATTCTCGTTGCTGATACTACAGTTTTCACCATTTCCAGCAGCGCGTGATGTGGATATTCCACGGCTATTTGTAGTATTCGAATGACTGTCGTCACCTCCATCAGGCTCCCAATCTAAATTGACTTCTTTCCGTTTGCTTCTTTTCTCCGGCATTGCAGTGGAGTGCTCCTGTAATGGATATCGTCCGTTAGCTGCAACGTGCGACATGGCAGCTTGGTTTAGAAAAGGGCACAAAAACACAAAGAGCTTACAAGTGCTTTGGTAGAAAGTCCTGTAGCCACCAGACTGTTTCTCCGTCTTCCTAATGGGTCTATTAATCGCCGACGGATAGAACCAACCCGTGCCTCTGTAGATGAAATCTCTCGGTTCTTCTCTACTGAGAACCTTAAGTTCAACATAAGCTCACAGAAAATGAACGGGCAATTTCCGTTGGAAGGAATAGTGAGGAAGATGGAATTGAAGGAATTGGCTGGTCTCCTCGATGAAGATAGCGATATAAGGAGATTGTTCCTTCCACACGGAGGTATATTCCTTTAATCCATCGGCTTCTGCACTCTAAAAACTTAGTTGGCTCTCTATTAACGTGTCGGTGTGTGATTGGCAACTATTCTACATTAAACTGCTGCAAATTCTGCATTGTCTTCAAGGTTCAATGATGTAAAAATTGCTTTAACTGCATGATGCGGAGAAATCATTTGTTATGTGCCTTGCCTTCCGGTTGCACGAAGTCTGTTAGGGAATCGGTTCTGCTCCCCCAGATGAAGTATCCAGGAATCAAACAGGGATGGTGTCAGAGCTGCGTTCGGACGAGTGGAGCTAGATAAAATGGCTTTCTTAGAATTATGCTCATTGTCCAATTACTCGCTAAGTGGTCAGCTCTTTTTGTGAACATTTTGAGGCCGCCAACTACATCATGCAACTAGTGATGTACAGTACCACCCCTCCTTTACCTCAGCAGTATGCTGTAGAACCTGATCGTAAGTAAGGTTATCAAACGCCCGGTGAGAAGACTTGGCACAATCTTGGGGTTCTTGGTAATTAATGCTACTTTCTCGATAATCGATATGTCAAAAGGATTATAAAAATATTTCAGTGGCGTTTGAAATAAATTCATTGTACTGTAAAACCACGCTGGAAAATGTGCAGTTAACCAGATTTCACATTCCTACGGAGGGATATAGAGCAAGTTGCAAGACATTACTGTGTTTGAGTAAAATTTGAAGAGACGCTCCTTATATGTCCTCTTCCTCATTAGCAACAGGACATGCGAGATATAATAACTCAGTCATGCACCGTAATCGATATTGTATGCATTGTAGCAGGCATGCGTTGGATTCCCATATATCGAATCAATATTGCCAGACTCTGCACATTTTCTTACTTCAAACAAACCGGCAGAAGTTATAAGTCTATTACTGTCAAAAGGAGAGTAAAGTTGGTGAAGACGGTAGTAGGTAGATAAGACTTCACTCTTCACTCCGGAAGATAACAAATGAACTGAGCCATATGTGCCTCACTCTACTTTTCTCAACTTTGAATAATATGAAACATCAATTATTTGCATAAGAATTGTATTGTATGAATTCCCATTTTGATTGAATACCTGCAGAACGAATCCTCCCATCGATCCTCCGAGCCCCACTGGCAAATTCATCTTTGCGCATAGTCTCCTCCCTCGATGGATCGATGGGACGACCCAATGCATAGTCCTTTATGAGGGTTAGATTGTCCCAGGCAACCATTATAATATGATGTCTCAGGAGGTCCACTCCGTTGCACGGCCAGTGCCGTGGAATGGATTGTTCATTCTATTGCCGACTCGTCTCACTCAATCCGATCATTATTTCTGCACGGGGAGCATTTTGTTGTGACAACTGCCTTTCACGGTTCGTGATACTCTTTCAGTTATTCAATGCAAGTTATGCGACATTGACTAAGACGGTCTTTTGTCATCAATGCTGGCAAAATCCTCCGAGATTCATGTCCCATACGAACTTCCACCAATTCATATATAATCCACTCTATACACGGAGGCGGGTTAAGCATGCGATACTATTTGCTCTTAAGGCACTCAACATTGGAGCCTTTACAAGTTGGGAATGCAGAGATGAAACTAGCTAGGAAGGCCGCAATGGCATCCAAAATCAGAGCTCTTTAATCAAAACTATGTGGAAGATTTCAAACAACATGGTGATTATCTATACCAGCGTCTGCAGGAGTAAAACGTGATCTCGTGGTAGAACTGGGATATAGTGCCATTGTATACAGGGTCCCGGCTTACAAGAAACACAGACCGGTTGATTGCCATCAGTAGCGCGATTCGCAAAATGAGCGACCAAATTGACTGGAGGAGCTTTTCTGGACTTTAGAAACCTTATTTGATGCAACAAATGCAGTGACCTTCATCTGTCCAAGAACGGGAGGTCATCGTCTGCACTCGAAACAAGGCGAACTGGTGTTGCTCCACCTACTTGGTCATGGGGAAGCTTTGATGCGCCTGTGACCTATGATCTGAACACTATCTTTTTTTCCACTTCGAAAATATACTCCAACTCTCCCGAGATTTTGATCATTAAAGGATCTATGGGTTTCCTTAGTGTTGGAAGGTTGGCTTGCCAAGCAAAAACATTACATATTTAAGGTGGAATTGGAAGAGATGTTTCTTCCCAAGGGTGGAAAATCAAGGTAGATGTCAGGTTCTTTGAGATGTTGCATCGTACCTTTTTTCTCCATTTATCTAATTCTAGAATGTATATTGGTGGAAAATGGAAGCAAATGGCTTACGGAATTGGATTGTAGGGAGCAGCAGACGAGGCAAATACATACCAGAGGATTGAATTCGTTACAGTAGATCTCGAAGAAGTCCCACTAAAGCTTGGACAGTGTATGATTCATGAAGCTATAGCAATCCAAATAAGGATAAACTAATCTCTGGCACTATTTTGGAGTTTCAAAATCGTGTGGTTAAACTTGTCGGCCCATTTCCCCAGCATAGGTAAAGACAATTCTTTCCATTCAACTTTGTATTTTTGGGGCATCCAAAACGCAGAACAGTGGCCCCTACAACCGAACGTATTGATTGGTTAGATTGTTGGCTTGTTGGTTTAGAGCTGATCGACCAATTATTATTGGCTCTCTTCCAAAAGCCCACTTACCAACAAGACAGTTCTCCAAATTTGGATATGAGACTTATTCTTTTGTATTGCCAACACATTTCACCGTGTTTGTTTGATAGATTTCGTCACAATATACAGAATTATGTCTCTTGTTGATCTGCCCAAGGACTATATGAGAGAATCCCTCAAGTTCACCCCTACAGTATACAGGGACGTCTATCCGTCGATAAATCCGACTAATCTAGAGCTAAGACTCACCGGAAGAGTTGCCATTATCACGGGGGGGAGTAGAGGGATTGGTGCTGAGGGATTTGCACCTGCGTACGCAAAAGCCGGGGTCGCCGGTCTTGTCCTATTAGCTAGGAGCACGGAGGATCTGAAGGCAGTAGAGGCTCAAATAAAGCAGATTGATCCGAAATTGAAGGTGCTATGTATACCAGTCAACATTGCAGACTCGAGGGCAGTAGATAAGGCATTCCAGCAGATCAAAGCGACGTTCGAGACTGTTGATATCTTGGTCAACAACGCTGGTATCAACGCAACTGATGGTGGCGCATTAATTGCAGATGTCGACCCAGATGTCTGGTGGTCCAACTTTGAGGTCAATAGCAAAGGCACTTTCCTCGTAACTCGGTCTTTCCTGCGTCAACTCCCGGATAGAGATAATAGCAGCGGTATAATTATCAATATTACGACTGCTGGAGCGTGGTCTATCATACCGCCGGCTAGTGGCTATTGTCTCTCTAAACTAGTCGGACTCCAACTAGTACCTTTCATTGCCGAGACTTACCCTAATATCACTGCTATCGCGCTACATCCGGGAATGCTTGACACTTCTATGCTGTACGATGCGATGCGACACTTCGACTTAGATTCGCCTGAGCTCGCCGGTGCATTCGCAGTTTGGCTATCTCATCCTCACGCAAAGTTTCTCAGCGGCAGGTTTGTAGCGGCTCAATGGAGCGTGGATGAGCTCTTGGAGCGGAAAGACGAAATTTTGAAAGGGCGGCAGTTGTTACTTACTGTTCCTGGACCATTTGGTCCAAAACAATTTCAGTAGGGAGAGGTGTAGCGCAGGTTTAATATCTTTCATGAAGAGAGAATATATGCCTCATACAAATCGAAATTTAGATCTGGTTTTCTACTAGACGATAGAAAATATGACTTTCGATTTACAAAACCGCATCTGCTATTTGTGCCCTTTCGGACCAGGTTTGATTATTCCATCAAGCCTCAGACATTCAATCTAAGACCCGAGACTGTAAATGTCTACCAAACTACAACCGAGCCACCTACCACTCCCTCTTGTCTTTCTCTAATGAAAATACACATATGTAACTACTTCTACGCAGAATCTCACTCTAGTGACAGAACGCTTTGATAGAGTAATAATCGGTAATATTCACGCATTGATTCGAGGAAATCGTATAGACCTGCTGCTCTGCCCCAGTGCAGTCTTCATTCTTATAAATAAACACTAAAAAGTTCTAAGTCAGCCAATACCCAATGGCCAGCCTAAATGGGACGCAAAGTTAATTTTTTCCAACTTACCACGACAGGTCCTAGCAATACGGTAAACAGCTAGCCATTTGCCGGGCAGTCTAAAACATCCTCCGTCCGATATGACATAGTCTTTTTGGTTGGTGCTACAGGACTCCTTGGATGTGGTTGCGTATTCTACGGCGGTGGGTTCGGTTACTGCTGGTGCTGCTGATGCTGATGATATCGTGGCGGCGAGGATGGCGAGGATAGTGGATTTGAGCATGGCGATATATGGATGGAGGATCCTTTTTGGGGGAAGTTTCTTCAAGTTGCTGCGAAATGCTGCGAAAGAGCTGATAGTATAGAATGTGGGAAGAATCTAATGAGATGAGACGCTGACCAGAGGAACCTCGTACTGTACAATCGCAGTATTTTTAGAGAGAAAAAGTTTATATGTACACTTTGAAAACTCACATGGTTATGAAAAATTCTTAGTTATGTTTTTCCAGATCATGTTCCTAGCGCAAAATAACGTACTTTCAAGCACAGCTGAGGATATACCATTACATCGTACTACAAACATTCAGCTGCCCCCAAAAAGTTGAGGAATAAGCACTACTATCAACATCACGCTTACTATTTAAGCTTAAACCCATCAGCACCTCTTCACCGGCGACATTTCAATCCAATAACAGCTTTTTCGGGGTTCAAGTTCGGGGAGGTTTTCCGCATCTGTGCTTAGCTTGCAGCGTTTCAGCTGCCTACATGTTCTTGGTATCGTAAGATTTTGCACGGCGACACCGCGGCAATGGACGAGTGATTTTTTGTGGAATAAATGGATAAAATTGAATTGGGGTGTGTCCTGCCATAGTTTGCCTTGCAAATACTTTAGCTCTAGGTATGAATACGAAGCAAGGGAAATGAAGAAGGTGATAGGTGGTAGAATTAGCAGTTCCAAAAAAAAACCCTAGATAAAGCCGAGTGAATAGAATCATTCCAAGAGATTTACGAGAGACATTCGATAAGAACCTACGTGTCTCAGTTTGTTTCTACTGAAAACTTATTTTGTGATTGATGCACAACTCTTGGTGAGATCTCACCGCTTTTTCTTACCCCCAAAAGATGGATGAATCATCAGGTTAAGATCTCCGATAAAATGCTAGCAAGCATCAATATCGTTCGTATCTCAAGTTTAACATGTGTCTCATACAAAGGAGGGAACTGGTTGACGACAATTGTGAAGCTGGAAAGTCTCTTTAAGAAGGGTAGCGTTGAATAAAAAGTCAGCGTCGTATCCTATTGATTGCCCAGAGAAGCGTGTTTGAGAAATAGTGAGAGGTTGGGAAATAGCATGACACTTGGATGCTGAAACACTTAATTAGAGAAGAGAAGAAAAGAAAGTCAGAGTCGAGCAAGAAATGGGCGCTGGGAAGAAGATTGGAGTGTATGTTCTGGATGTTTCTTCTTGGATGGCTATGATGGAGGTAGTGGAGTGGTTGGGTTATGATTTGCACGTTCTATTTCTCTCCGCGTAACGGATTGAGGATTAGGTAGGTGGAATGTGTTTGTATACATGGTGGTAGGACTGATGTGGTGATGTGAAGTTTCCGTTCAGAATGCGGGACTGGATATGGGGATTTGAGTCAAGATCATTAGGAAGAGGCTGTTGGATAGCTTGTATTGTGTTCTAGATTAGAAGTAATTGTAGAACTGATACGTATGCTTTGTATGATGTTGATGTATATATATGGCTTTGGGACATCGCGTGTTGACGTACCAGTGTATGGGTGAAAGAATTCATTTATCCAGTAATGGGCATATACAAATGTTTTGCGGCACATTAGAATCTAGTTTGACTACGGTATTCCGAAAATCAATGCCATTATTTCAATTGAGTCTTAGTTATCTTACCCGTAGGGTCTGTATTCCCTCCCAAACTCCTCTTTGTACAACTTAGGTACTACTGATTCCCAAAAGTTCTGCGGGTCCCCCCCATTAACACCGAAAATTTCATCCTCATTATTGTCATCGACACTCCACGCCCCAGGAATCTTCCGTTCAGGGTGCTCTACCATATCCCAGAACTCGACAAACCCAACCCCCATCATCTCAGTCATGTAGAATATCCAATCATCAGGTTCTGGACCATATGTAAAACTGACTAGATATAGATAAGTGTATCTTGGCCGGCGTCGTTTGGGTAGCCGATGCTTAAAACATGGGAAGCAATCATGATCACGCTGGAACTTTTGTTCCCCATGTCCATACGCGTTTAAGTCTATTCCCATGTATTTGAGGAGGTCCAGCCACGTATACACAGATGGAATAGACGTGGCGGAAATTGGACCCCATAGTGATGAGCCTGTATATATATCCATCAGAAAAAGCAATGGCGTTCTCCAGGCGATGTGCCATCCACCCTCAAACTTAAGCAATTGAGGCGAAGGTTCATGAAGTTCGGACCCGGCTGCTACTAAGATCTCGATAAAACTGAGAGCCTGTTCCAGTGATCGATGACGCGGGTCTGTAGGAGGCTTGGTTCGCATGGTTCCCAAAACTTCAGCAAGTTCTCGGCGAGCAGTATTAAATAGCCGGAAGCACCCACTAATACACCACAGAAGACAATGTAGTAGAGTGCGACCATTACAGCATTTCATCCGACAGCATTCGGGGGTAAGCTGTTTACCATCAAAAATAAAATGAAAAATTTCTCCCAAGAATGGTGAATGGAACGCAGAGATGCGCAGTGCAGTTCTAGTACAAGCCTTCATGTCTTGCATCATGCCCTGAAGACTAGTCTGGCTTACTATCCATTTAAAACTTTCAAGATCTCCGGAGTATACTATTGCTTTCCTATCTTCATTTACAAGGGTATCGATATCAACATATCGGGCAAGTAGCCTCAATAATTCTCCGGCAGCATGAACTGACGACATTTCATACCTGTTAAATGAGAGGCGGGCAACTTGAAATAGTACGCAGCTGACATCTCTTATATGATATTAGCTTACATAACCTAAAGAAAAAAGTAACAAAGAAGCATCTATAGCTTACAATCTATCTATAGGTGGACTCCTGTAACCCGAAACATTAGGATCAATACCGGAATCGATAAGAAACTGGCAGAGGGGCAAGTTCATAGAATTTATTGCTCTCTGTAATTAACAGTCATTAAATTGATTGCATCACGAGATGTTGAGTAAAACGCACATCAAGTACAGTTAATCCCAAATTATCGATGTCAGTTATTGATGCTTCGCGATTCTTCAGTAATAACTGAACACCTGCTAAATCACCTTCCCTGGCAAGCTCCATAATTGGCGAGTCCCGGGGAACAACGTTATAGTAGCGTAGCGTAACATTTAAAGACGAGAAACCACTACTCCAGTAGAATTCTAGCATTCGCCCATTGAACCAGGACGACGGGGAAAAGCCGATTCGAGTATTAGATCTTCGCTGGGACTTTATTATGTGTAGCTGGCTTCTTGGAATATCTTTAGCTTTCCTGAAACAGTTACTGTTTATGGGCGCTGGGTTCATCGAGTCAAGGAATCTGCAGGTATTCGAATATGCACCAGCTTTTTCAGGTGTATAGAACATCAAATCCCGGTTCTTGACTTGAACCAAAACCGTCTTAACATCAGCTATTTCTAGTGAATATTTTTCGTCGCACTGCTGTTGATACTCGTGGTAAGCATGTTGTTGTGCCCTGTAAATGAGTCAGGATTTCAGCTTCATGACCAAGGAAAACTTAGTTAGGGGCGACTTATTAGTAAACAGAGCCTTACACCATGAGTGTCTGCTGAGAAAGTATCATCATCGAACTGGCAGTATCTAAGCCACTTTGCAAACGGTTAATATAACCTTGTTTCATCATCCATTTGAAAGCTCCCATCAGCTTCCTCTTCGCAATTTCGCCCTCTAAATCCTTTACTACCCGGTTGAGAAGTTTCGCACTTTCAACGCAATTATTGAGACAAAGCTGCGCGGATGAGGATGGCACTTTGTTTAGCACTTCAGAGCGTAGTCCGGCTTGAACTTCCAGCAGAACCATGTTTAGGTACTGCATTCTGTTCACCATCATTCTGATTTCGTCCGGAGCATCCCGTATGGCATCTGCAAATGCCTTGATTTTCAAGAGGCCAGCACCGATCTGACCGGTGAGTGACACGATGCCCACCACACATCCAGCCACTTCAAGACCTGACATTTTGTTGCGGGTGTGTTGAATGTGATGTTCAGCTATAGGGACGAGGTGTGAGGTTGATGGAAACTCTCTCGATCTGATCGAAGGAGGGCAGACTTATCAAGCACAGAGGTAAGGCTGCCACAGCCACAGACCGTGCAACACACGATGCATCTTCTTCGCTGCATCTTTCCAATGAGCCACCAAATCAATTCAAAGTAGGGTAGCTTTGTTAACCAATTGGCTGGAAGAAACCCTTGAGCCTGCGAGAGCCTCACCACTCATCTATCTCTCGCGCGATAGGCATACACGAAGGCATACAAATAGTGCCCGATTAGATGTGCATCACTGGTGAAGCACCATATTCGGCAAATTGGAAATATGTGGGAACAGATGATAGGTCCAAAACAATCAATGGAGGGTAAGAAATCAAAGCATGCCAGAAACCCCACCGGGTGGAAGCTCCTTTCATAGCCGAAAAACATACCCTATGTGAAGATCTTGGCAGCCTTTCGGGTGTGTGCTCGGCACGCTCTGTTACCCGTTCCGAATGTCCAAATATGGATGCACTTTAAGGGAGATACAGAATGACTGGATTTTCCGTTATATTTTATTTGCCGTTTATGCACCCTATATTCATTTTCCTGCCAACTCTTACACTGACATCTTTCAGATTATAGACTTCAATGTACTGTATGTACAGTGCGTTGGCCTTTGGCGCTTTAAAATCCATGTATGTATGTATGTATGTAAAGAGATCAGTAAACCTTCATCTCAACACATTCATTATTATTATGTGACAGGAACCCAAATCACCCAAACACGAAGGTCTGTCCATAATCCCATTTTCTCAAACAAACCCGGTGATAGCTGCTTTGTATCCCGTGCAATATAAAGTAGATAGAAGATAGATAGCAGGTGTCCATTAAGACATGTGAAGCGATCACATGCCAAATTGTAAGACCCAAATAACGTGACTTGGATGCTCATGAAACATTGGGATTCCAACTTTGAATATGTATCTTCAACTGGTGAACAAGGACACGATATTCTAAAAGTGATAAGGAATGGTGAGACAGCACCTCGGGTGGTGGGTTAGGTTACGCGTCACGGGAGAGAAGCTCTCTGTGATGCCTATCTTGATATTTACATATGAGTCTTACTTCTTCTTATCGGTTTGGTGCTAATATAGAGGACACATGGTTGTCGGTTAGAGCATTTCAATAGGAGAAAACTAAGCTAGCTAGCGTGTTTGTATATTTATATATAAATATGCAGTAACAAATGGGTCGAAAGCTGTAAGAAGACTATTTGAATAGTATTTGAATAGGATACCTGTACCCGTCCGTACCCATAAAGTCCCCCTTTCGGTTTTGTGCAATAATGACGTCAAAATATAAAGGGATGCTGAGGTGAGTTGAATATGTTCTAGAGCTCCAACGAGCGCAAAACGGATCTCCCCAAGGCCGAAGAGAGCGTAGTGTGTGCATATGTAGCACTGTGTTATATCTAATAGAAAGTAATAAGTAGTGTGTGTACACTGTGCCGCCACACGTCATCAAGTTAAATCCCCATCCACCATCCACCACCATCACATCACATCGCATCACATCTCAATCCACTGTGGCTGACCAAGTGAAATCCGAAATCCTGCCACCAAACGAAAAACCGGCTGCTCGTGTGCCCCGTCTGCTGATTGGTCCGCACATTCTCCCCCCCTTTTTTAAATAATTTCATGTGCAACGGAACGGGCGACATCATTCCCTAATAATAAACTCACTCGCTCACACACGCACGCAAATC
>Ga0247734_1000360_pt1 | contig 40080 bp, 34 predicted proteins | sample UWRJL103311B2_FD_180933 | JGI IMG/M metagenome (GOLD analysis project Ga0247734, IMG submission 180933) | Plant litter microbial communities from Arlington Agricultural Research Station in Wisconsin, United States - UWRJ-L103-311B-2 | ecosystem: Environmental > Terrestrial > Plant litter >...
TTCGCCCAGGTATTTGCTTTTTGTCGCAATGTAACTTGACGGAACAGAACTAAAATAGTCGGTTGTCATGCCCTTTAAAGCAATTCCACCAGCATATAATATCAAATGGGTATTGTCCTGCGGTCGCTGTTCAAGGAATTCTTTTGGGTGACTAATCAATATCCTGATCTTATAGTTTGCTTTAATGTTTTCATTGGTGGTGGTACTCCCTAATAACTCGCCGGTCAGGATAGATAATATTTCGGGCTTCTGATAGGGCTTCTCAGTGTCTTTAAAAGTCCCAGGAGAGTCTTTTTGTATGCTGACGGTCGATGAACTGCCCGAATCGGGTTTAATGGCATTCGTTTCCTTAATGGCTGTCTCTGGGCCGTCTACATTACTCTCAAAACGGTATATTTTCGCCGCAAATGTCGGGCAAAGTTGCATCAAAAGTATAAGGCAAGTTAACATTGAAGTGTAAATAGCAAACTTCAATAATTTGATCCCCAATAGTTTCATTTCGTATCACTTATCATTATATATCTTAGCATTATAAGCTGATATTTTTCCTCTCAGTTTCGTCGATTGAATCGAATGATTACCGCTTATCAAAGTAAGATAGTAAGGATATCATTAATAATAAATAGCAAGAAATAGCTATTAATAATCTTAAAATGATACTATTGTTTTAGGTGATTTATTGCTGGGCCAACTCTTTCAAAGCCATGATTTATCCTGAATTCATTTTGCTGTTGTTCGTTTATTTTTGCTAACTCACCTTTACTAACCGCAAGAAAATATTCTTCCATCTTTCCAGCAGGCTGAAATGATATCAACAGCCGTGCATTGCCTTCGCTTACTTTTGCAAATGTATGCGGCACCCCTCTTGGGCCAAAAACACTGTCACCGCCTTTTGCTTGATAAGTTGTCTCACCAACTTTGATAAAAAGCTCGCCTTCCAGCACATACCACCATTCGTCTTGCGAATAATGTTGATGTAGTGCAGGCCCCCCTTTTTTAATACGGTAAGATTCGTAGATGTAATTTGCTCCACCAGTATCCTTCCCAGATACTTTGGCGTAAAAGCTATCACCTTCCATTAATACCTGTGGCTAATCAAACCGGTCTTTGCCAGAAATTACCTTAAAGCCTTTTTCCAGGTATTTAATCACCCTATTGGTGAAGGCAACAAATGAAACGGCGGAAAAGGTGCCTGCACCAGTTACCATTTTAGGAAAGAAACTCGTTGCATAGGCTTGTAGTTAATGAATTTACGCTGCTGGTGTTAAGTTACGCAATAGCTTTTAATGTCAAATAATACCCATGCGCGATAATTGTGTCTGAAGTAATAATTACGAAATATTTGGCTAATTACAGGCGGGTATTCCACATCGGCGAAAATATGTGACTGGATGCAATAATCGGGTATATGATCAAACACCATCTCCTTACTCTGTTGATAATTTTTAGTATTGATGCATTCGCTCTGCATAATACGGTCGTCGCAGATCCTAATCCAGAGTTACAATATTATACAAAATAGTATTCTGATCAACACTATTGCCGATGCAAAAGAGCCGTTGAAAGTTAAATGGTATACTGATAGTTTTGTAGAGATTCCAGTTTTGAAATAATAGCAGGCGATTCTTCCGATAAATTTTCCTCATCCATGGTTCATTATAGAATGAAATATAAGTTCATTGTATTCTTTTAATTTGTAGAATAGAATATTAAAATGAAAGATTTAGAGATTATATTAGAAAACGTACCCGGCGAATTAGCACTTTTGGGCGAAACGCTGGGCAAGAACAAAATCAGCCTGGAAGGCGGTGGCGTATTTTCAAACGGATCATTCTCCATTGCACATTTTTTAGTTGCAGAGCCTGAAAGAGCTAAAGAAGTATTGGAACAGGTAAACATCGAAGTAGTGAAAATAAGCGATGTAATTATCCAAAAACTTCGGCAGGATGTTCCGGGACAACTCGGATTGTTCTGCAAAAGAATAGCCGAAGGTCAGGTGAATATACTAACGCAATATAGCGACCATGCTAATCAGCTTATTCTTGTGGTCAATAACTATGAAAAGGCGAAGCAGATTTCGGATGATTGTATGAAAGAATGGTGGGGTTAACAGAAATTTAAACGAAGACGACATGAGCAAAGAACATCAATATCAAACAATGTTAAAATGGACTGGCAATTCAGGTGTTGGCACGACAGGTTATAAATCTTACGAAAGAAGTTATACTATTAAGACTGGAGACAAACCAGAAATTCTGGGGTCATCAGACCCAGCTTTCCGTGGCGACAGCCATAAATATAACCCGGAGGACCTTTTAGTCGCTTCACTGTCCTCATGCCATATGTTGTGGTATCTGCATCTTTGCTCAGAATCTGGCATTGTCGTAACCAACTATGTTGATAAGGCAACAGCCATAATGATTGAAACTGCTAATGGGGGAGGGCGATTTAAACAGGTGACTTTAAATCCGATAGTAACGGTTAAGAAAAGGTCAATGATGGCCGTGGCAATTGATCTTCATAAAAAAGCCAATGAGCTCTGTTTTATCGCCAATTCTGTAAATTTTCCAGTGTTGCATGTCCCTCAAGTAGAAATAGCACAATTAATCTAATAGCAATAATCTCCTATAACTATATGACCGAATAGACACATAAACACCCAATCTTTGTCGCAATCAGCCCTCACAGTTGACTATTATAATTTTGACATTTAACCTCCAAAACGGAATAGTCCGTGAAGTTTAATACGATCAAATGAGAAAAGTAATTTATGGTATTAATCTTACCGCAGACGGATGCTATGACCACACCAAAAATTTTGGCGGTGGCGACGACGTGCACGAATATTTTACAGACCTCATGCAGGATGTTGACCTGATCATTTATGGACGTAAGACCTATGAGTTAATGGTTCCTTATTGGCCAGATCTCGCAAAAGCGCAGTCCGGGTCTATTGCAACCAACAGATTTGCCACAACTTTTGATGCAATTGACAAAGTGGTATTTTCCAAATCACTAGAAAAGGTTAATGGAAACGCGAAGCTTATTCGATCAAACCCTGCTGAGGAACTGCTAAAACTGAAAAAGGAACCAGGCAAAAATATTTCAATTGGCGGGGTAGACCTGCCCTCGCAACTGGTAGCGCTGGGCTTGGTTGATGAGTTTTATTTTCTAGTTCACCCAACTATCGTTGGTGCGGGAAGGCGGTTGTTTGACGACCTGCAACTTTCGCAGTCGCTAAATCTAAAACTAGCGGGCTCCAGGGTGCTGAATTCGGGATGTGTCGAACTGCACTACTTAAAATAAGGGTTGGAAAGGAAGTGGACGCCGGTTTTTGTTCAGTGTGTGTCGTGGATTGGCATGACTGGGTTAAAAAGAGGCCCTGTTTAGTATCAAAATAGCAGACTAAAAATAAGAAAAAAGCGAGTCAATAACACTGTTTTGCTCTTTGAAATCTAATCTACCAAATAGATTTCCTGCAAAAGATGCTGCCATTGTGCTGCCGCAATTGAAAATCGAAAAACATTTATTCCGAAGTTGATCCATTGAGAACCGGGTTGCTTTCAGCATCGCAAAACACTAACCATAGCATATAGCCATATTCCACCAACCCTAAAATCCATTGACCGGGTCTCTGCCGTCCAATGTTTGAGCTATCCATCTATTAAATGCTATTGGTGGTATCAATGTATATGAGCAGATCAAAGTTTTTTGATATGGATAATCTGGTACCTTCTGGAGAACTTAAGGCCCCAATCATCTTCATAGTTAATGGATCAGTTAGAAAGCGATCAAGGATAGGGTTCCTTGAAGCCAAGGTAACGTCTAAAATGAAATTCTTGTATTCACATTGATTAAAGTAATATTCATACCACTGTTCCGACTTCGCTCCGTTATAATAGTAGGGCTGAAACCCGAGTAATGGTTTGTTTTTGCCCGCTATCACATTCACATTTGCTGTTCCAGAGTTGAAATCTGTACCCATTACGTAATACTTCCCGCTATATTGTTCAACGAGGTGCGTTCCAAGATTGGTGTAATTATGTGGCGACGCTTTGGCAACGTGGCCATTGTGAGCCCAGATAATAATTTTTTTAGCTTTTGCGCGATCCTTTATCCAAGTCACGTTTTTAGCCATATAACGATCTCTTATGGAACTTTTATCTTGATAACTAATGGTCTGATTAAGCATTTCAAGATATTGTTGATTAATATCAGACAACTGTGTATTTTGCAGCTTTGTGATCATCGATCTAACACCCTGTATTTCCGCCTTAGATATTTTACCGGTAAATGGTTTTTTAAGATATTCCTCCATTAGTTCCTTATCCGCGTTTTCAAGCCGAGGGATGACAGCCAATAACTTCTTAAATATATTGTGATAGTTTCTGAGCTCCATACCGTATATATGAACCTTTTCAGGATCTTTCAATTCGCTATTGTAATTCCTTAACCATTTAATCATCCGATGGTTACTGCCCGCTAAAGCTGTACCAGGCAAATGCATAATGCTGTCTGTCTTGCCTGTTATATAATTATCAATTTGCTCTATCGCTATGAAATCGCTCTCGAAGGCGATGCTTTTATAGCCCAAATTAGTTACTAAAAACCTAACCAGGCGGTCCTTGTAGTCAAAAATCTCGGCGCTTCCGTGGGTTACCTCCCCTAAAGCAATCAACTCTTTCTCCTTCAATGTTTCCTTTAAGAAATTGATGTCAGCAAAGCTTGTGTCGGCGCGCAGACTTTCAATGGGCCTGATTACCTCGTTGAGACTGTTTACGATTTCGTGTCTGCCGTATTGAGCAAAAGTTTGGAAGGGTGCGATGAGTAGCAGAACAAGGAATAATTTTAAGTTGTTTTTGAGCATTTTTGGAGCGTAATTTATCTTAAGGTAGTAATTATCAACTAACATAATATAAATTTAACATCATTTAACGGATTTGGCTCTAGTTGAAATAACAGGCATTTGCATCAATGAGTGCCTTAACTGCCTAAAATACAAATGCCTCCAGATTAGCTCCAGAGGCATTTAATTAAATAGTGATTAAACCATATTATCGGCTATAGTTAAGAATTAGTTCCATTGCTTACAATGGCATCCGAAAGTAGAGATTCCAATAGTTCAATTAGGGCTTTAGCCGTCGGTCCAGCTGAAAGTGGGTTTTGCCCGGTAACCAATAGTCCGTCTTGCTCAACGTGCGAAAGAAACGGAGCTACAGCAGTTTTAACTTACCGGTTTTGCTACCTGTATTTTCCATCGCGCTGTGCGAGGTAATCACCATCAGAATCTTCTTCATAGTATGTTACTTAATGTCCTCCGGATCAACTTCATTACCTTCTTCGTCTACCTGTTGGTTTTTTTTCCAATTGGTATCCTGAATTTCCCTGGACTGCTGCTGAGTGGTATCATCTGTTAATGTTTCTTTCTGCTTTTCTTCTTCTTTAGGATCTTTCATAAGTATGAATTATTGGTGTTTGTCCATAACAACACAAATCATTAAAGGTTCCATAAAGTTGAAATTGGTGAAAAAGCAATGATATATTTGACAACTATCTCTTTTTTAGTTGCGTTTCCGTTTTAAAAAAAGGAATTCCTACACAAACTGCTATATAGAGGAGCCCTACAAAAATGTCAAGCAGACTATTTGATGTGTAAAATAAACCTGGTACTGCGCAGAAGACTAGCACCAAGCCCCAGATTATCATTTCTTTTGACATATAAACCTGGGCAAAATCCCATTTAGCCTGTGACTGCATTGAATTATATGTTCGGTACCCATAGAAAGGGTTTATTTTTTTAGGAGGGAAATAATACATAATTGCTCCTACAACTATAATACTCACGCCACTGATAACTGGTATGGTGAAAAGTGGGTTTAGGAATATTTCATTGCTTCCAAGCATAACATCATTCGGACGTTTTAGTTGAACCAAGATAAATGGTTTTTGATTTAAAAACAAGAAGCAATGATTTTTATTGTAATTTCAGCCAGAGGTTGAAAGGAGAAAATAGGGGTTCAAACTGCAATTCATAGCATTGCTCAAATTTGTTTTGTATTTTAGTAGCTCAGCTTGCCCGGTTCCACTATGTATAGGTTTCTCTTGTTTTTTTCATTATCCTTATGTATTTCTGTTTTCAGTATCGCACAGGAAGATGAAAGAAATTCGTTAAGTGTGCCAAGGATTGCCGAACAAAGTGTCGACAAACTGATCGATTCGCTCAATTTTACCAAAAACAACATCGACAGGGTTAAGCAGCTGAATAAAATTGCAGGTTTATATTGGCGGAGGGGTAGCCTGTCTGCCAAAAATTTTGACAGCTGTGTAATATATGCTTCCCAGGCAAACCAGTTGAGCACCCGGATCAAATTCCAGTATGGAAAAGACCAGGCTGTATTTCTGCTTTGTAAAGGTTTGCTGCATTCCGGATCGTACACAAAAGCGGAAACCATTGCTAAGGAAGCCTCGGCCGAACAGGCGGCGCGATTGCAATTGGTCCTGGGCGAATATTTCCTTTATATGCCAGGTGCCAGTAAACAACGCATCCAACATGGCCAGAAATATTTATTGAGGGCATTAAAATTCGCAAAGGCGAACAAAAGTGTCCATTGGACGCAGGAAACCGAGATTGCTCTGGGTAAATTTCATTTCCTTGTTGGCGAAGTTGATCAAGGTACTGCATATTTCAAATCTGTAATCAATTACTATCAACAAAAAAAAGACCTCAGTTCGGAAGCTCATTGGTGGTCAGAGCTAGGTCGTTTTTTCCCTTCAGGAGTAGCGAACGATAAACTTTCGATTACCTACCAAAAAAGGGGAATGGAGTTATACCGGCAGGTAGGTGACAAAGACAATATGGCGCAAATAGCCGACTGGCTTGGGGAAATTTATCGCGATCGTATCGTAAAATTAGATAGCGCACAGATATTCTTCAGCTCAGCAATTGCCCTGCGTAAAGCTGCGGGTGGTAAAAAACTGTACAAATATTATTACCACTTGGCAGAAACATTTTTGAACCAGGAAAATTTTGAACAAGCACTCAGCTACGCACTGGCTTCTCTCAAAAACATGGATGAACTTCAAAAGACCGACGTTAAGTCTCAGGTATATGCAGATTTGGGTGAAATTTATACAGGCTTAAATGATTACGAAAGCGGTCTTTCATATTATAAAAAGGCCCTCGATCCTTCATTAAATTTCGAGCATTATATCCAATACTATCTCGGAAAAAAGATTGCCGATAACCTTATTCTTCAGCATAAACCAAAGGAAGCACTGCAATTTCTGGATGAGTACGCGTTTAAATACCCGCCATTGGAGGATAGCGACCGTGCTACCCTGGCAAGTGCACGCGGAAACTGTTATGTGGCGTTAAAGCAATTTCATCTGGCAGAAAAATACTACCAGCAAATGGTCCGTTATAGTATGTCGGTAGAAAAACAGCCAATTTTATTTTACTCCAAATCAATTGTGGGAGCAGAAGCGTATTACACCATTGCAGATTTTTACGTTAAGCAAAAACGCTTCGATGCGGCGATTACGTATTTGAAAATATACGACGAAAGGGGTATGTCCTACCCAAAAATCGCTAAAAATGTAGCAATGCTCAAATTCAAAATAGATTCTACTTCTGGAAATTTATCATCTGCACTTAAAAATTACCAAACTTACACTGCATACAAGGATACCATTTACAATATTGCCAACGCCGGAAAACTTGCGGAAATGCGTATCCGTTACCAAACAGAGCAGACAGAAAAAGACAATAAATTGTTGCAAAATGCCGTGCAGCTAAATGAGCGGGAAATTTCACAAACAGAGCAGTCGCGCAATTTTTCCTTGCTCAGCGTTGGCATGCTAGCAGTCATCATCGGCATCGGCTACAACCGCTACCGCATCAAGCAAAATGGATATCTGCAATTGCAGGAAAAGCAGGAAGAGATAAATTTAAGAAATGATACTCTTCAGGCCTTAAACCAACAGCTTCATGGTTTAATAGTTGAAAAAGAATGGCTGGTGCATGAGATCCACCACAGGGTAAAAAACAACCTACAGATGATGCAGAGCCTGCTCGAAGCTCAAAGCCGTTATTCCACTGGCGGTGATGTCGCGCTGGCCATAGAGACCAGCAAGAGACGCATGCAGGCCATGTCACTAATTCATCAACGGCTATACCTAAGCAATGGGTCAGACAAAATTGCGATGGCCGATTACATTCAGGAGCTGGTAGGTCATCTCAAGGGAAGTTTTGATAACAACAAACCAATAGAATATTTGGTACAGATAGATCCGATTGAAATGGATTCCAAACAGGCCATTCCGCTGGGACTAATTATCAATGAAAGTGTAACCAATGCGATCAAATATGCATTTTCTGGTCAGGCGACAGGGAAAATCCGGATTTCACTTTTGAAGAATGATCAGTTGATCACCCTTACCATTCACGACAATGGGGTCGGACTGCCAAACGATATCAGCTGGGAAAAAAATAAGTCTTTCGGTTTTACCTTAATAACTGGGCTAGTGAATCAGTTGGAAGGGAACATTGAAATCATGTACGAGGATGGATTAAAGATTGTAGCCACATTTGCTCTTTAAATTCACGCAACTATTTCTTTTCGAAGTTTCGCTACTTCTTGTTTATGAATTCAAGCAATACGTAGGGGGTTATTTGCTGTCGTTTTTCCCTGCTGATTGACCCAGAATGATCCCCGAGTTGATCTGCGTAATATGCTAATTGGGCATGGTTTCCGCCCTCAACTGAAAAAAAACGTGTGTCTTTTGGTAGTAGGCCCTTGTTAGCGAGTATTTGAGGGACGTCAGCAACTCCATCTTCAGTGCCATAAACTTTAAGTACTGGAATATTCAACTTAGAAAGGTCAAAGTCCCGGGAATGTGTTGTACCGATTAGCACCAGTCCATCCACTTCTGCCAGTTTGTTAAACACAAATTTTGCCGCCATTGCCGCACCTTTAGAATGACCAGCCAAACAGTATTTCACTGCCGGTTCACACTACAAAGCAATAGTTTCCCGTCTGCTATAACCATACTGCGCCTGACGGAAAGGCATTTAACGATCACTGCCTTATAATAGTTCGTAACATCTTTTCCGGAGCCTTGCCCTCCTAAATACGGGTTTTAACACCTAAAATGTCCACTTCAAATCCTTCTTGGCCTACTTAAGGTCAATAGTAATTGACAATTGTCAATCCTACTGTATCTTAGAGTAAGCTTTCGGCTAAATTATTAACCAATGAAATCGCCACATATTTTCAGATCAATTGAATATCATGCTCCCCAAAAAGATTCTGATATGTTACATCATCCCATTTTTGCAAAAGGGTTCGTCATCCCATCCTTATATGGTTTTGGTTTTCAGAAAAGCGTACTGCTCCGGTACCAGGTATTGAGCGGAATTCAATAAACAGATTTCTATAAGTGTAGACTTTAAATTACAAGCAATGAATAACAGTGAAAATGCCGTTGCTGAGGCACCAGATTCCTCAGAAACCATCAGGCCTTTCCAATTCCATGCTGAGCAAGCAGATCTTGATGATTTGAGGCGTCGAATTGAAGCCACAAGGTGGCCTGAAAAAGAACCCGTAGATGATCCTTCACAGGGTGTGCCGCTGGCAGTAATGAAGGATCTTGCGAAATATTGGGCTAACCAATATGATTGGCGTAAGATCGAGGCCAAAATAAACTCCTACCCAAATTTTATCACCAAAATCGACGGACTCGACATCCATTTCATTCACGTCCGCTCGCAACACGAAAATGCTTTGCCAATACTCATCACTCATGGGTGGCCGGGCTCTATAATCGAGCAGATGAAAGTTATCGATCCGCTCACTAATCCTACAGCATATGGTGGGAATGCAGAAAATGCCTTCCACGTTGTGATCCCTTCCATTCCTGGATATGGATTCTCAGAAAGGCCTGCCGAAACTGGATGGGGTCCAGAACGTATCGCAAAAGCCTGGGTGACATTAATGAAAAACATTGGATATGATAGATTCTTAGGTCAGGGTGGCGATTGGGGCGGAGTAATCACCGATATCATGGCAGCGCAGTCGCCAGAAAACGTAATCGGAATTCATACCAACTTCGCCGGAGTAATTCCTCCAGAAGTGGACGTAGCAGCTTTTAGAGGAGAGCCTGCACCTTCGGGACTTTCAGTTGAAGAACAAAAAACCTTCGATGAGTTATCTTACACCTATAAAAATGTAGCTTACGCCTTTATCATGGGATCGCGTCCGCAGTCGCTTTATGGCATTGCAGATTCGCCAGTGGGCCTTGCAGCTATCATGCTTGACCACGACCCAAGTAGCCTGGCCCTAATTTCCCGTTCTTTCGCCGGAGTAAATGAAGGCCTTACCAGAGACGATGTCCTCGATAATATTACCCTATTCTGGCTTACTAATACAGCTATTTCTGCCTGCCGCCTCTATTGGGAGAATAAAAACTCATTCTGGGGCATTAAAGGTGTCAATGTACCAGTTGCTGTAAGTGTTTTCCCTGATGAACTTTATACTGCGCCACTCAGCTGGTCGGAAAAAGCCTATCCAAATCTCATGTACTATCACGAGTTAAATAAGGGTGGGCATTTCGCTGCATGGGAACAACCGGAGATGTTCACACAAGAACTTCGCGCGGGTTTCAGCTCTTTACGCTAACTGAAAATTAGGACGGCTCAAATATGGGTCGTCCTTTTAACTTTGCACTTCTGCGCAAGTGCAGGATATTAAGAGGTCTAGCGATATATCATGATTGCAATTAGCAAATAATAGGACAATAGGCAGTAAATCAGCGAGGTAATTATCGGCATACCAATTGAGTGCTGCTGTGCATGCACTCGTTTTGGAATTTGTGCTTTTTTACAAAATCATAGGACAATGGAAGATCACTTAAACTATGAAATTGACGCTCCAGATAAACAAATGAATGAACTCAGATTCGCTGAAAACCACCGTTTTCTAATTGATATTTCGTCTGTGCTAAAGTCCTCTGCGCAGGACATTGAGCTGCCAGGCCTCAGCAAGTCGCAATATGGCGAAATCGTCATGGAGCTTATTCAAGATCAGTTGCTCGATGCGTTCCTCTTGATAAAAAAATCTTTTGAAACAAATTACGAGGTCTTAGGCAAAGCCGATATCAACACCGCCTATTGCACACTCAGTGAACAGATTGCAAGTTTTAAAACTTGTTCGTCAATGCTATTTAACCGGGTAGGTCCACCTGAAGTTAATGGTTCTAAATCTAACGCTGGACATCCCTTTGAACATACAGAGAGGAAGAGCTTTTTGGTTTTTAAATACAATAAATACTTCAGCATCAAAGTAGGCAACATTGCATTTTTCTATATCAAAAACAATACTGCAACCATCATGACTTTGGATGAACAGGAATATTCTCTTGATGAGTCGCTTGATAGTATACAAAGTTCATTGTTACCGGAACAGTTTTTTAGGTTGAACAGGCAGTACCTAATTAATTTTGACGCCATCAAAGAGATTGAGCACTACTTCTCGCGGAAGCTATTTGTCAAACTGGTGATTCCAAGCCCGGAGATTTTGTTGGTTGGAAAAGAACGCGCGACATGCTTTTTGAATTGGATGTCACAACGGTGATCCGTACTTTCAGTTACTACTAAATCTTCGAGGCTGAGGCCCTATGTCTAAGAACAACTTATTGCCAAAGTACCTATAAGCTTGTTATTTATAAGATTGGAGCACCTCACATCGTTCGAAGCTGCTGGGAATGGAATTCTTTTGTTGCTTCGCTGATAAGTTTTTTGCTATATTTAGATGTAAGTGTTGTGGGTATACTTCATCATCCGGAACTGCAAGTGCCGATGATTGCTGTGGGCGTTGGATTGCTTTTTTTCCACTTACAAAAGTATTTAAGCATAAGATGGATTATTACATTGGCTTATGGACTAAGGCGATCGCACTATTAGCTATTTTTATTATGCCCGATCACGAGGTTATAAAATCGACGATATTTGCCTTTACAGGGATAGGTTTAGCCCTTGCAACTACTTATTATGGAGTAAACATGATTTTTGTAACGCGGCGGGTATTAGCTAGGCAATCGATTTGATTATTAGGCATTCGCTATAGCTATGTAAAAACGATGAAAGCATTAATAGTATTCCTTGCCATTTTCTTAATCAGTGCTTCTTCAAAAGCACAAACTACAGATGACGATTTTAGGAAAATGGTTGACTCTGCAATAGTCATTCAAATTACGCGACAGGACAGGACCATATACCAGCCTTCGATATACTTGATTGATGCCAAAGATGAGCCATATATACTTAAATCACCGGTACATCAGAAGAAGTTCGATTACCTTTATGTCTACGATAAGAAGAATAGGACGATTATAAAAAAAGGCATTCGGGCGTGGAAAGTTATACCGGTTTTAAATAATAATAAATTGGTGATCAATATAATAGACTTCAGGATTACGTATAACAAAAACAACTACGCCTTTGCAAATGGCGGGGGTGCAACAGTCATATTTGAATATTCATGTAACGATGGAAAGTGGAAATTTGTAAAGACACAGTGGTCCGGAATATAACCTCCTCATCTACTTAATATCGTGGAAACCGTATAGTTCAGTAGCAATAGTAGCCAGATCACCCAAACAAAAATATGCTATTTTTAATAAGTGTAACGCCACAAATATGGAACATATCATCAGGACACTTGAAGAACAAAAAAATGAGTTCAAGCAAAGCAGCCTTTTGGCTACACCAATAGCTGGTTTAATAGCTTGGATGGCTGTTCTTATTTCCGCATTATTTCTTTCAGAAGTAATTACCGTCTGGGTACTATTTATTGCAACAGGCTCAATCGTGTACTTGGGTATGGGAATTTCAAAGCTGACCGGCGAAAATTTCCTTGATAAAAATAAGCCCAAAAATACCTTTAACACGCTATTTTTTTATACAGTTGCACAAGCAATTTTAGTATACTCAATCGCAATCCCATTTTTTATTGAAAACTATACTTCGCTTCCGTTAACCGTAGGAATACTAACGGGGCTAATGTGGCTTCCGCTGAGTTGGATTATTGACCATTGGGTTGGTATCTTTCATTCGCTCGTTCGTACAATTTCTGTATTAGCACTTTGGTATTTGTATCCTGCAAACAGATTTGTTTTCATTCCTTTAGCCATTGTTTTTATCTACGTTATCACAATCAGCATATTATATCAAAGAATAAAGCAAAAGCATAATAACGTCAACCGTGACTTGGTTCCCTGAGCACTTCATGTTGAAATGACCAAAGATGAATCGGAGATTTTGAGATCATAATTTGTGACCTCAATCATATGGAGTGGTGGAAAACTATTTCGGCTTAAACCGAGAATCATCCCCACTATAATCTAACCATTTATAACTCGCCCTACTGTCGCTTTGTTTTCCTGATGATGTGGCGTACAACGCGAACAGCGATCCAATAAAGCCTCCTGCCGCTTCTGTACTCAGATATTTTCCATCTACATCCGTTTTAAGTATCTTCCAGGTTTTCCCCTTTTGTCTATATTTGAAATCGTACAGTGCTGCCCTGGCGTCAATCTTAAGTTCCAGCTCTGATCCAGCGCCTAACAGGAATTCTTGTTTGATCAGTTCCATTGAGCTGGTGGATTTGTTCCCTTTATATAACTGTATGACTTGCTTTTCTTTGTCGCTCGACTTACACATAAAGTAAAAGTTGTATTCCCCCCGGAAGATCATAATTCCTGCTTTTTCATTTTCTGCTTTCGCGGTGAAACTCATATCTGTTGTTGCGGAACAAGCCATATGTTGCTGGCGTTTCCCCAAAAACGCCGGATTCCCACTTTCCATGCAGGTTTCTGGCTTCAGGTTCATGATCAGCCCATTATTATGGTCAAGCTTGTACCATGAACTATCATTTTTTCTAAGGAAGAGTAGTGAAGGATCAATCTTTTCAGAAAACGATGTTCTATATGCAAAGTTTCCGCTTTGCGGAACTAAATTTCCAGGAACCACTTCCTTAAAGTTAGCCGAATACTCGTACTTAACTTCTTTCGAATAAGGGTTAATCACCGGCCATCCATCCGTCCATTTCACGGGTGCAATAAAAGTCTCCCGACCAGTATTGTAAAAGTTGCCTGTATAAGGGCGCACCGCCAGGAAAACAGCGTAGGTCAATCCATCAGGTCCTTCAATCATTTCTGCATGCCCTGTTGAAGTAATAGGGAATGGGCGGTTGGGGGCCAGGTCCCGTTGAGTCAGGATAGGGTTTTTCTCATAAGGAACATAAGGCCCGGTAGCTTTTGTGCTTCGCAGTACAACCTGCGAATGGTTTACACTCGTCCCGCCTTCCGCTGCACACAGGTAATACCATTGTCCGCGTTTAAAAATATGCGGACCTTCAATCCACACCGGTTTCTTGGAAATGTCTACTCCGCCATTCACCAGAATTTGTTCGTCGCCAATCACTTTGAGCTTCAGAGGGTCAAATTGGTGAGTCCTAATGGTCCGGTGACCACTATACTGCGGTTTGTTATCCGGTGCATCGCTATTATAAACAATATAAGCTTTATCGCCGTCAAAAAACAAGGAGGGATCTATGCCCTTCACCTCGGGAAGCCATGTTGGCTCGCTCCAAGGTCCCGCAGGGTCGGTCGCGGTCACCACAAAATTACCTTTGTGGTCAATCAGCGTGCACGTTATGTAGTAAATCCCGTTATGATAATTTATAGATGGCGCAAATAGACCTCTCGAGGTTCTGTCACCCATAAACGTCATCTGTGAATTCCGCTCTATCACATTACCTATTTGTTTCCAGTTTTTCAGGTCCTGGCTGTGAAATACAGGTATCCCCGGGAAATAGGAGAAGGTAGAATTCACCAGATAATAATCCTTCCCAACCTTTGTTACACTTGGATCAGGATAAAAACCTGAGAGGATTGGGTTCGTAAATTTTATCTGTCCATACACCGTGGTATGCAGACAAAGTAAAATGCAGTATATTATTTTTTTCATATTTAGTAGAAAACTGAAATGCTAATCATAAATTTTACTCTTGGTCAGTGCTTTTAACGCTTCCAGCTCATATACCGGACGCTCAATGTCAAACGGAATTTCACGTTTACTAAACTGCTGGAAATACAGCAGGCAGGCATCCTTCCATATCTGTGCATCCCGGGTCTGGGTGCGTAGTTTAGACTGGACTTCAAGGAAACGCTCCTTGTCTACTATACCTGCTGTTTTATCCCATGTGCGTTGAAATTCGCGGACCTTTTGCACGCCCGAATCATATCGGTAACACAGTTCTGGCCATAACTCTCTGCCGTTTTTGAGGCGGTACGACCAGGGGACATGATGAAACCATAACAAATAGGCTTCGGGACATGTAGAAATATCATTAAACCTGGAACTGAGGGGCTCCCTGTATTGAGAAACCGCATTGCTGCCGCTGCGGCTTCTGTCAAAACCGATTCCCTTATCTTCTGCTTTGTGGTAATACACAGAGGTCCAGTCAGGTCTAATCTTTTTATTTGCAAACCAGGGTGCCGGACCATAATGATGTCCTTCGGCAAACATGTGGTGTAAACCCAAAGGCATCATATAATTTACTGCCGCTTCACGGCTTTCCATCATCATCTCCTGTACAGGCTTCACAAAATTGCTTTCCTCAGATTTTTCTCCTGGGTCGAGAAAAGTCTGGCGTATCCATTCCCCGGCAATCTCTTCACTGCTTAGCTTATTGTTCCAGGACAGTTTTCCAAACGCGTACCAATTTGCCTGTGCAAACAGGTGGCCGCTCCAGTTTTTGTCCAGTCCAATATTTGCCACCCCCGCAATCGCCGTCAATTCATTGTTATGCAATGTACCATCCGTACATGCTGCTACAGTGCTTCCCTTGCCTTTTTGAAAAGTGTCACTGTTCAAACATTCTTCCCACAGGGTAGATAGGAAAACCAGGTGTTTCGATTGGCCAAGATATTCCTGTGTAATCTGGAATTCAGCCATCACTGGGGTGTTATCCATCGCTCCGAACAACGCACTGAAGGGTTCACGCGGCTGGAAATCCAATGGCCCGTTTTTTACCTGTAGAATTACGTTTTTCCTAAATTTTCCGTCAAAAGGTACAAATTCTGTATAAGCCTGTTTCGTACGGTCCTGCTCACTTGGTTGATAAACGAAAGCGCGCCACATTACAATGCCACCAAATGGTGCCAGCGCATCGGCCATCATATTCGCCCCATCAACATGCGTTCTTCCAAAATCCTGAGGACCAGGCTGACCTTCACTGTTTGCCTTCACTAAAAAACCTCCAAAGTCGGGTATGAGCTCATAAACCTCTTTCGCTTTCGCAGCCCACCATCTCCTTACCAAAGGATCCAATGGGTCAGAGGTCTTCAGTTTGCCAATGTTCACCGGTGAGGAAAAGTTTACAGACAAGTACACTTTTAATCCATACGGTCTTAGAACACTCGCAATACTTCGTGCCCTTTGCAGATAAGGCATAGTCAGGATTTTTGCCGAGGCGTTAACATTATTGAGTACCGTACCATTGATCCCAATTGACGCATTTGCCCGTGCATAGGCAATCCATAAATCTTTATCTGCCCCCGTGATGGTTAATGCGTTTTCACCCCCGCGCCAGAAGATTGATTCCCCAGCATAACCTCGTTCAATTGTTCCGTCCAGATTGTCCCAGTGGTTCAAAATCCTGCGGGAATAGGAGGGGTTGGAGATAATGTTTTCATACGACTTGCCAATGTATTGGCGTCTCAGTAATTCGTATGAACCGTAGAGGATCCCAAGATCCGTCCTTGCAATTATTTGCGATCGCTCTAAACGATAGCCATCCCCTTTCAGGGCAGGATCACGGGAAAGGTTAAACTTTAAATTAGCATCTTTCTTTCCCTGCCAGCCGCCCATGATTTCTTTCTTTGCAATATCCAGCACAGCTGATTTCCGTGACGATTGAACATTTACATTCAACTTCGAATGGTTTCTGAGCCACAATTGATGTCCGTCTTCAGCCCGCGTAAATGCTGTACATGCAAATAAAAATAGCAACAGGAGTGTTATCTTCTTCATATAGATTTATCAATAGTGATGGTCTTGCTTAAAATATTCCCACTGGTTTTTGAAGCCTCATCCGGCTGACTGCCACCTACAGAGAGGCGGATTTTACCTTGCAGAGGTTTTCTTATACCTTCCTGGTCAACATGAGAAAGATCGGCAGGCATCAGTTTAAATTTGACCAGCTTGGTTTCTCCTGGTGCAAGGCTAATTCTTTGAAAACCTTTTAGCGCTTTCCTGGCAGTTTTGATAGCTAAATCGCTATGTTCAACATACAATTGAACTATCTCATCGCCCTGCATTTTTCCTGTATTGGTTACCTTAACCGACAACATCGTAGCCTTGCCCGCCTGAATTTTAACTGGCGACGATAATCCCTGATAGAGGAAAGATGAATAGCTGAGACCATAACCAAATCCGAAAAGGGGCTTTCCTTTAAAATATCTGTAGGTACGGTTTTCCATACTGTAATCCTTAAAATCTGCCAGGTCGGCATCACTTTTGTAGAACGTAACTGGCAGGCGCCCCGATGGGCTGTATTCCCCAAATAGGAGGTCGGCCACAGCCACACCGGCAGATTGACCTCCGTACCAGGCATTTACAATTGCAGGAATATTCTCTGCTTCCCAAGGTATCGCAATTGCGCTGCCCGTCATCATCACAAATACTACCGGCTTGCCGGATGATTTTAAAGCCTTCATTAATGAAGTTTGCGCCTGAGGAAGCATAATCGATGTTCTGTCCCCGCCACTAAATCCCGGGAAATTGACTTTCATTTCTTCACCTTCCAGCTGCGGCGAAATTCCACCGACAAACACAAAAGCATCAGCATCGCTATGACGTTTAATTAAGGCAGCGAAATCTGTGCGCATAAAAGCGCCTGCAGAAAAGCGGATCTTTGCCGAGCCTTCGCCTTGCCAGTATTCTACTACTATATTATACGTGGCATCTTTGCTCGTTTGTAACTTATAGGTTTGTGCGCCCCATCGATTTCTTTGCCATGCATCTAAAACCTTTTTGCCATTCACAAACAGACGGTACCCGTCATCACCTTCAACCTCAAAAGTGATATTTCCGGTTTCTGTGGCTGTAAATCCCGTAGAGTACCTTGCAGAAAAATTGTTTGCCATTATGCCACCGCCAATTTGCTGTCCTTCCTGCCAGTTGTGGTTTAAAGTGCTTTCAACTTGCGTTAGCACGGGATTCCCTTCCAGATTTACCCCTTTGTAGTACTCGCTTTTAAAGCCCTGCTGGTTGCCGGTATTAAATTGGCTGTCCATATCAAGATAAGTCAGCAGCGTATCATTGGTAAATGACACCGCTTTCTCAAACACAACCTCCGTATTTTTTCCAACCTTATCTTTAATCCCTTCAAGTACCGTTGTCACCTTTGACGGCGTGCCGTTGTAGTTTCCCAACACAGCTATTGCGTTATCCGCGTTCGGGCCCAGTACAACAATCTTTTTCAGGCCTTTACTCAGAGGGAGCGTCGATGATTCGTTCCTTAGCAAAACCATAGACTCTCTTGCCATTTTAAGCGCATGAGCTTTATGGTCAGCGTTTTCCAGTACCGTAATTGGGGTGTTAGCGTATTTCACCATTGAAGCCGGATCAAACATGCCCAACCTGAAACGGATCATAAACAGCCTTTTTACCGAAACATCAATATCCTTTTCAGTTATTATACCATTTTTTACTGCAGTTAACAGCGATTTATATGCTTCAGTTCCACAGTCGAGATCTGTTCCGTGGAATACCGCATCCGCAGCTGCCGAAGCCGCATCCTTGTGTGTTTTGTGGTTCTTGAAAAAATCATCTATAGCCCAGCAGTCGGAGGTAACATAGCCCGTAAACTTCCATTTATTACGCAGGATATCAGTCATCAGCAAATCGCTGCCACAGCAAGGTTGGCCCTGAAAAGCATTATATGCACACATTACCCCTGCAACTTTAGATTCGGTCACTAGTTTTTCAAATGCCGGCAAATAGGTGTCCCACAGGTCGAAAGCACTAACATCCGCGTTAAATACATGGCGGAGAGGTTCCGGCCCACTGTGTACCGCATAATGTTTCGCACAGGCTGCGGCCTTCAGATAACGGGGGTCGTCGCCCTGTAAGCCTCTTACAAAAGCATCGCCCAGTGTAGCTGTCAGATAAGGATCTTCGCCGTAGGTTTCCTGACCTCTTCCCCATCGCGGATCGCGAAAAATGTTAATATTTGGCGTCCAGTAGGTGAGGCCCAAGTAACGTTCTTTCGTCCTGCCCGTTTCTACAGCCTTATTGTAAATTGCCCGCCCTTCCAAAGCTGAATAATCGGCCATTTTATAGAGTGCTGCCGGATCAAAAGTCGCGGCCATAGCGATTGCCTGCGGAAATACAGTTACCTTAAATGGTGTACGTGCAACCCCGTGTAGCGTTTCGTTCCACCAGTCATACGCCGGAATCTTTAGCCTGGGGATTGCCGGTGCTGCATTCAGCATCTGGAAAACTTTCTCTTCCAGGGTGAGCCTCGAAACAAGATCATTAACCCTTTGGTCAAAGCTTAGTTTATAATTTTCGAAAGGATATTGTTGTGCGTGCGCAAAGGAAGCTACTGCAATCAGCAGAACAGTGATGTAGATCTTCAGGTATCGTAAACGATTCATATATTTGGTTAAATTGTTACTTTAAATACTTGCCACGGTCTAATTTGCGCGGTGTAAAATAATGATGCTTAATTTCAAGTTAATATATGAATTGTGATTTGAAATAGAAATTTATTTGTGAACAATCGATTATTTGCCAAACACAAATTCCTAATACTGGTGCGGATGAGGCCAAATCTAAGTGATTTTAATTTTGGTGTACTTAAAACCTCAAGATATATTTTCGTGGTTTACTTTCGGAATATTTTCCCTATTTTCATCCCTGACCGTTTTTACCGTAATAACCAAACTTTTACAATCGATACCAAATGAATAAGCGGATATACAAAGCGGAATTTCCATCCTTGTCTATTGTGGCAGCTTTTGTTTTACTTTCAGTAATCTGTGGAAGTAATGTCGGTTAGTAAGGAATACTAGTCAAGGGTATTTACCTGATTATAAAATGAATTTATGAAAAAGTATTTAAGCGAAGAGTCTATCTTACAAAGCAGATTGCTGTCAGATGCGCTTCGCGTAGACACTAAGATTAGATATTAATGATTACTAAAGTAATAGAATTTTTCAGGTCAACTTATGAAACCGCTATTAAACGATTCCGATCTGAAGAGCTTTTTTTCGGCTTAACTACGGTAAGTACAGTGATGATGGATTATGGTTCAACAGTCCCTGCTGTAGTCTCATTATGCTTGATGGCTTTTTATTATTTTTTTTTTGGCTGGATGATGTTAACAACCATTCAAGAAAAGCATATTTTCTTTTCAATAGTGTCAGGAATAGGATATTCAACTGGTTTATTATGCATGGCATTGGTTATAATTCTACCCTCTTCGAATTATGCTTTTTTTTATATTTTGCAAATTTTGATTTTAGTTTCAATTGGCTATTATCTCAGCAAACAAGCAAATTGGGGGTATTACACTATGTCAGAATCGCCATCTTTTTGTTTCTTGATGTTTATATCCTGATTTTCAAATAAAACCATCACAAGCAATACAACTTGCTTTTTAGAGCTAACTTAGGTTGAGTTATTCTATCGGTCAAATTTTGTTTTCGAAGCCAGCAATTCATGAATTGAGATCATCTTATGGTCTATCCAAATGAAAGAAACTCCATTTTTTAAGAGTAATTGATATTCGACTATGCCAAACAAAAACATATCCAAATTCCATTTGTATTTTGATTAGTACTTTAAGCAATTGAATCAGTATGTCTACAAAAGAATCTATTTTTATAAACGAGCTTCCACTTCAAACTGTACAGACAAATGATCTCCATATCGCATATTTTGTAGCTGGCGATGATAATGGCTGGCCGGTTATATTGTCGCATGGGTTTCCTTACGATGTACATGCTTATGAAGAGGTCACCTCGGTATTAGTTGAAGCGGGTGCAAGAGTTATTATTCCATATACCCGTGGTTTCGGCGCAACGCGGTTCATATCAGAAAATATAATGCGTAACGGACAACAAGCTGCACGCGGTTCCGATCTCATGGAAATGTCTGATGCCTTAGGTTTGAACCGGCCAATCCTTGCGGGATTCGATTGGGGGGGTAATGCGTCATGCGTGGTTGCGGCGCTGTGGCCGGAGAAAGTTGGCGGCCTTGTTTCTTACGCGGGTTACGACATCATTGATATCGAGCAGCAAAAACGCGCGTTTTCCCCATCGTTAGAACGTGTTTGCTGGTACCAGCATCTTTTTAAATCAGAACGCGGGCGCGAATGTCTCGCTGAGAGCCGGTACGAGCTTGGCAAAATGCTCTGGCAGGAATGGTCTCCCGGCTGGGAATTTGATGAAGATATTTACGCAAGAACTGCACATGCCTTCGAAAATCCAGACTTCGTAGATGTGGTTATTCATACCTACCGATTTATGCATGGCCTTGAAGATGGTACGCAAGCCTTGCAATCACTGGAAGACACCTTGGCACAGAAACCTGCTATAAAGGTACCAACCGTTACCCTCGACGGTGCTAATGACCCGCTAAAGCCAGGTGGAAGTTCTAATCTGGATGTATTATTCACCGGAACTCATGAACATGTTACTGTTCAAACAGGACACAATGTTCCGCTTGAAGCACCACAAGTCTTTGCAGATGCGATCTTGAAAGTTCATGGATGGTTATCTTAATCCATGTCGTTAAACTTCTTGACTGATTAGGGAATGTGAACATAATCTGATTTAGACTTTTAAAAATCTGCCGAGAGTACAAAGGTTATTAATATTTAAATTTAAATGGATATATTTAACTTAATGCTTGATTGTTAATGTATACTGATATCAGATAAGTCTTATGAAACAATTCTCTTTCCTCATTCTATTTATTTTGTCCACCTTGATTTGCTTTTCTAGCGTACCTTCTGGGTTTAAAATCAAAGAAACGGTTTCTGGTCTGCCGGACAGCACCTGGTTGTATTTGGATTTTACATCCCCTAAACAAGAAAAGGATTCTTGTCTTGTTATAAATGGCAAATTTAATATTAGTGGCATTGTTGCAGAAGATGCATGTCAGGTGATTCTACACGCAGCTAATAATACCGACTATGTTTTTTTTTGGCTCGAGAATACCGAGGTTGATATTAATTTAAAAGCTGGTGAATTTAGAAAGGCTACTATTACAGGGTCCGCGACAAATAACCTCTCTAAGGAATTGGAACTTTCAACCAAGTCGGTTAATCAAAGTCTGGATAGTCTGAGGAGATTGATAAGAGTTACAGCCGATACCAGCGCGAAGAGAATTTTACTATCAAATTTGGATATTATAGATCAGCAAAGACAACAAAAAGAGCGGGACTGGGTTAAAAGCCATCCCAATTCACTTATTGCTGCATTCCTAGTAGATCTTTATGCAACAACCTGGGGCAGAAAGAAGACTGAAACACTTTATAAAAGTCTGAGTGATCAAATGAAAGCTTCGCGCTATGGCCGTCAGATTCTTGAGTATATTTCTGTAAACAAGGATATCAAAGTTGGAGACCGTTACGCTGATTTTGAGCAAGCAGATACCTCGGGAAAGATCATTAAATTATCTCAGGTAAAAGGTAAATTTGTGTTACTGGATTTTTGGGCTTCCTGGTGCGGCCCCTGCCGGACGGAAAATCCAAATCTGGTTAAAACTTATGCCAGATTCAAGGAGAAAGGGTTTGCAATTTTAGGTGTTTCAGTTGACGATGACAAAAATCAATGGCTGAGCGCGATAAAATATGACCAACTGAGCTGGCAAAATGTATCCGACATCCGTGGAACTATGAATAAAGCAGTATTATTATATGGTGTAAATAGATTTCCAACTAACTTTTTGATCGATAGCAATGGCATTGTCATCGCAAAAGATCTTCGAGGGAAACAGTTGGATGATAAGCTGAACGAATTACTGAAATAGACGCATTCATCCGCACACGTAAAATCTGTTATAATTAATATCATAAATATGATCCGATTTATAACCATTAATCTTGCTTTGGTGTTCATACTCTGCAGTCAAGGCATCTGCCAGGTAAAACAAGACTCACCTCTTCCTTTTAGAGATAAAGACCTTGTATATTACGATTACCATTCCAAAACTATTAATGAGGATTATAGAATTTACATCCATCTTCCGCCGGGTTATGATACGACCAAAACAGCATATCCAGTTTTGTATTTAACAGATGGCGATTGGAACATGACTGTTGCGATGAATTGCTTTAATATGTTAAGGCAAGATTACACAACCAGGGAAGCGTTGCTGGTTGGAATAGGTTATGGAAACCAGGCCAACAAAAGAAATCGTGATCTCAATCCTAAAGATGGAGGCCCCAAATTTCTGACGTTTATCCAGAATGAGGTAATTTCCTTCGTAAATTCTAAATATCGCGTTACTGAGGAAAAAGGATTGTATGGATATTCATTTGGAGGCATATTTACTACGTATGTACTATTCCAAAAACCAAACCTTTTCAATCAGATTTACATTGGTGCTCCGGGAAATAATGGGAATGATCTAGTGCCGGCGGCGAGGGAATATTTTTCCAAAAACAACAGCCTCAAGACTAAAGTGTTTGCGGGCGTTGGCTCATTTGAAACTGACAATGTCAGGAATATTGGACTCTTTAAAAAATACCTTGACAGCAATAAAAATTCAGGCATACAGATTGAAACTGCAATTACGCCTAATGCAGGCCACGGTGCCGCGTTAGCCCAGGTAATGCAAAACGGTATAAAATATGTTTACTGTGTTCATCACCAATCTATTGCTACACCGCCTTTGTCAGAATTAAAAAAATATGTTGGCACCTATGGTACAGATGATACTAAATCAAAAGCTATCCATGTTTTTACTGATAAGGGTGAGCTCTATTTTAGAGAAGGAGCGGAAACGGCCCTGCATTTAATACCTTTTGAAAAAGATGGATTTTTTATGGTTGAAAATGAGGGATTAAGTTTTAAGTTTACGACGGAAAATGGTCGTCATTACTTCGTAGTGGATTTCCCTACAGAGAAAGATGTCCGATTGGAGAAGACAAAATAAATGTAAGTTAAAACACAGCAAAGCTCCAAGCCAAAAATGACGAAAGACGATTCTGAAAAACTATACGAAATAATAAAGGAGCAAGCGCAGATGTTTCTACTAGATGCAGGAGAGTTTTATCCTTTTGGGTCCTGTGTAGATAAAAATAATCAACTCAGGCCGGTAGGAGTTTATGTAGATGATGAATACCCGTCTGCTTTAACAGTCTTATCTATATTGGAAAAGAATGTGAAAAAAGGAGTTGAAGAGGGTAATTATAAAATTGCTGCTATAGCGTTGGAAGTGACTATTAAGGAAAACGATGTCGTTTATGACGCGATAGAGATCCGGGTTTTTGAGGATGGTGTTAAGGATTATAAAGAATATCTGGGGTACCATACATATGGAACTCATATCGAGTTTTTCCAATTGAACCCTAGCTTTTGAAATTAAGGATCGTAAACATTAGTTCGCGCTGATAATAGGTGTAACGCCAAGTGCTACCACATATTAAGAATGGTTTCCTAAATCTTGTTTCGTTATTTTAATTATAGGCGTTTTGCGTGATGATAAATCAACCGTGATAATTAAACTACTCAGTGTATTTTTATTTGTGTCACTGCTCTATTATCATCTTGAGTTATTTAATACGGTAGGATTAGGGCTCCATGTCCACTCCAGATGACCTTTGAAGAACTTTCGATTTTGAGTATCAAATCTGCTATTTCCAATCTAAAGAACAATCGAAATGCCCCCAAGCTGTCCGCAAGGAGGCACCTAATTAATTACTTGCCACTCTTCAACTTATCCTGCTGCATCTTCTTATACTGCGCGACACCCTGTAAGTTGCCTGCTTTTTGATAAAGCCTGATCAAAGTATTATAGTTATCATCGTAGTCCATTACATCCAGTTTTACCTTCGGAAGCGATTCGATTACTGCTGCTGCCGATAAAAGCGCCTTCTTATCTTTACAGCTTTGCATCATATACTGTATATATTGATACAGGAGATTTGTAGAATTACCAACTGCACCTATTTTTTGATAAAACTTCAGCGCTGTTACCATATCCGTCCACTGACCTGCTAAAGCCAGGTCATGAACATAGAAGAGTGCCCTAATGCTTTCCGTATGTTTAAACTTGTCGGCATTACTTACAAAATTCAGCAATGTCGCTTGTTTTTGAGGTTCGCGTTTCAACACTATTATATTGCCTTTTTCTTCCGGTTGTACAATCGCGTCAGTGGCAGTTTGGATAGCTGTTCGCAGTTGAAATTCCAGCGTGCCCAGGTCAGTAGTTTTGTGCTGCCAGAACGCCCAGTAGTTGTTCACAACTCGTGCAAAAACAGGACTATAGGGATCTGTAACCGCGCGACCTACCAGGTGCCACATTTGAGGGTCTAGCATTTCCTCATCTGTCAATCTGTTCAATAGAGTAAGACTCACCTGTTCAGATTCCTCACGCAGGAATCCATCATCCATAATTTTCTTGTACTCCTCCACAAAGGATACCGATTTTTCACCTGCTGCCAAACGGACACGCATGGCACTTAGGCTCGTTCCGTTTAGGGCAGCCTTCATCTTCGCAAGCAGGGATTCTGCTTCATGGTAACCACCCATCTTGTGGATCATTTTCCCGTTCTCATCAAGCAGAATAAGAGAGGGGAAACCTGTGATCACATCTTTATACTGTGCCCGTACTTTTTCGCCTTCGGGTTCCTCAAGGTCATACTTCACATTGATGAAATTACTATTAAAGTAATCGCCCACTTCCTTCAATGGAAATACCTTTTGGTCAAGTTCTTTACAGGGCACGCAGGTCTTGGTATAGCCATCGATAAATACGATTTTGTGTTCTTTTTTGGCAAGAGAAAGAACCTGGTCAAGCGGCTGATCCTCAGAAAAATGGATGCCCTGCCCTGAAACACTTGCAAATGGAGCCATTAACACGCCACACAATAGATATCTGGAAATTGTTGTTTTCATATTGATAGTATTAACTTTTTGATAGTATTAATTTATACACCCTAATTTGTCAAGGCGCGTAAAACGAAATCTAAAATTATGGAAGAGGGGATTGCCAGGGTAGATGTCCGACTGATCCTGGCAATATTGATACCGCAGAAATTTCCCTTAAGATCATATACCGGCCCTCCACATTCTTCGGGCCTCAGCATACTGTCGTGCACAAAAACCCTTTTAAAACCTTCACTCCTCAGGCTCATGCCACCCGCAAAATTATCTGCAGCATGCATATTGGCCATTTTTGGCATCTTTTGGATCTGGGCATGGATGCGAACCTTTTTACCAGCCCTGGTCAGTGCAAACAATGCATCATCGCCAGGTTTCAAAGCAGACACATAGAGGTTCAGCTGTTTAGGAGAAGTCACGCAGATCCCATTTAACGAATCCACCACATCATCTACCTGCAATCCATATTGCTGAGACAAATGCACAGCAAAACCATTAATTTGTACGGTATTGCTGTCGGGAGCCGTACACATAATCCCTAGAAAAGGCCTGTTCATCAGTTTCACTTCAACTGATGCATTTCCTAATACACCCACGCGGAGGCTGTCACCGTAAGAAGGTGAAATCAAAAACTTACCCTCTTTGTGTTGCATCAGGTCGGCGGTTCCAGATTGGAGCACGGTCCCTTCCTCAAGCCCATCGGCTTTTAATAATACCAGGTCGTTCTCCTTGTCACGCTTCAGCACACAAGCCGGCAATGTCTTTAAATCCCGCATGGTTAATACAGGGTGATCACCTATTAGTGAACTTTTGCTCAGCACATACCGGGTTTCCGGATGATCGGGAAGAGAGATAACAGTGCCCCATGCTGACAGGTTCACACCTCCTAGTTCACTTTTGATCCCAACGCTGGCACCTTTTTGTATGCTGCTTACTGAGCTGAGTACTTCGGAAAATGGGATTTCTGCTACAATACCAACAGTCCTATGATCGTTACCGATATCTTCAGAATCGGGATAAGCATCGGCAGGATAGTCGATCTTCTTTTTCAAAGCCTTCCAAAACTTGCGGTAATTGTCAATAGGATTTTCAAGATTCATGCTCAACGAGCTTTCTATCTTGCTATGCAAACCGATTACCCTCCCGTAAAGGTCGAAAACAGGCCCTCCGGAATCACCGGGTTCCATCAAACAGGTGGTTTGCATTTTGCCTTCCGGGGTAACGGTGCGCACCACAGAACCGAGTCTTAATACCGGTTTTGTCAGGTCGTCCAGGGCAGCGGGGTAGGCGATGCTGAGGCAGGGCTGATTGACTTTGAGGTCGTATGACGAGCCCAATTGACAATTTGGAAGCTTGCCTTTAACAGTATCAATCTGGATCATCGCAGCGTCGGTCACCGGCATACGGCCAAGGGCAGTTGCTCTCAGTTTACGCCCATCAGGAAGTTCCACTAAATAAGATTCGCCGGTAATTGTGGCGTGCGCGGCGGTCAGCAGCAACCCATTAGGACTAACAATTACGCCGCTAAAACTTCCAAACCGCCTGTGCCCGGTGCTGTCATATTTCGACACCCTCACGCAAGCGGGGCTCACTTTTTGAAACACCTGTTGTACCTTTTTTTCAAATGATTTAGGGTCAGAATGCTCTTCCGATCTATTAGAAGTACTTTCTGTAACAGCTTCACTAACGCACTGACCGGCAGTGATAGAAAATTTGTAGCTGGAGAAAGCAATGCTACGCCCAAATGCGCTGCAAAGGCCGTGAGAGGACAAAAGCAGAAACAACAAAGAAATGATTTGGAACTTGCGCATGGATTAGCTTTTATTAAATATCTCCGCCAGCTTCTGGTCCAGTTTGGTTGGATCAATCGCTCCGGCGTTATTGCCATTTGGATCAATCAGTACCATCGCGGGCATCTGTTCAACTCCATAGTATTTCGCAATCGGATCATCGCCACCTTTTAAAGAAGAGACCTGGATACCACTGATGCCGTGTTTTTGAAGCGCGGCAATCCAGTCTTCACGTTTGGTATCCAGCGAGATTGCAATTATCTCAAATCCTTTGTCGCGATAAGTGTTGTACAATTGTTTCATGTAAGGCGCCATGCGCAGGCAGGGGATGCAGGTGGACGACCAAAAGTCCAGCAAAACATATTTTCCTTTATAGTCAGCCAGTCTGATTACTTTTTTGTCCTTCGTAGTTGCAGAAAACTGGAAGGCCGGCTGGCCAACCTGTCGCTGTACGATGCTGGTGATGATTTCACGTGCCGCAGTACCGTAAGGCCCTTTTTTTACCCTTTCCGATAAACAGTTGTACTCGCGTTCGCGTTCTTGCACGGATAGGGAAGGAGCCCTTTTTGCCAGCATAAATCCTGCAATATCTTTATCAGGATAGGTAGAGGCAATATAATCCTGCGCATGCAATAAGCTATCAAACAGTGGCCGGTACGATTGCTTGATGGAATCTTTTTTCTGTGTGTCGTCGCCTGCTGCCTTAGTCGCCTGCATGCGATTGAAATTTGCTTGCAACCCGGTCATAAAAATCTTGTTATACTCCTGAAAAAGGTCCTGCTCCAGGTTTCCTTTAACCGTCACTGTACTCTGCAAATCAGATTCGCTGGAGTTGGCAATGTCAATATTTACCTTACCCGCATAGGCAAGCAGTTCCTTTACATACGCCTGATTAATTCCCAGATAAACAGGGCTGTATAAGTCTGGTGCCGTCATTTTCAAAATTGCTGCACCGTTCAGTACGCGGGCAGAATCGAGCGTTAGGTTTTTGCCGTTCCTGTTCGCCGTTAATAGCAGTAGTTTTCCATCTCCTTTAGGCCAGCTCACGTTTATATTGAATTGCTTTGTTGTGGCCGATGACACCCCAGATTGTGCTGAAGCACTGAATTGTACCAGCAACCCAAGCGCAACACAAGGCAGGACGATATTCTTTTTTAAATTGCTCATATAATGATAGTGTATGATTAAAACTTATTGATGAACCAGCTCACTTAATTGTTGCTGCAGTTGCGTTCCACGCAGGTTCTTCGCGATAATTTTCCCCGTGGGATCAATCAGGTAATTCTGTGGAATAGCCCTTACATCGTACAACAATGCCACCTGCTCGCTGCCACCTGGCGCATCACAGAGCTGTGTCCAGTTCAACTGATCTTCTTTTATTGCCTCAAGCCATTTAGCTTTTGTAGCAGGAGAATCTATAGAGACCGATAATACAGTAAAGTTGTCCTTAAATTGTTCGTAAGCAGCCTTTACATTCGGGTTTTCCTTTCGGCAGGGCACGCACCAGCTCGCCCAGAAGTCAAGCAGAACATACTTCCCGCGAAAAGAAGACAGGGAAACGGCTTTGCCAGATGCGTCATCCAGTGTAAAATCCGGTGCTTTTCCACCAACCTCCCTGTTTTTCAAAGTATTGATTGTATTTAACAAATCCTTTCCCCTTGCCGAAGACTGCAGCGGTTTCGAAAGCGCTTTTAAATCTTTTTCCAATGATATATAAGGAACTGAAGAGGTGCTGATTGAAACGAGGTACAGGCTCAGGTACGAATCAGGATGGTTGAGGATGTATAGCGAATCACGTTCCGCTGATTTGTTCATCGCTGCCTTCATCACCTGCATATGCTGCTTCAAAAACTCAGGCGATTTCCTTTCCTCTTCTGTTCCGTCCGATACGCGTTTTGAAGCAGCCAGCATCTGGTCTCTTTCTGGGGCTTTACTTGCATACAACGCCTGGTAGTCTTTGTTTAACTGGCCTCCAGTAACAACTGGCGTAGCCGCCGGATCCTTTGCAATTACTTTTATAGATGCCTTTTCCAGCCAAAGCTCGGCGTTGAACAGCAACTTATTGCTCGGCGCCACCTCCTTTTGGAGGATACAAATCCGTGCCAGTGCCGGTTCGGCCACGCTGCCTTTAAACTGGTAGCTACCACTATTCAAACTTGCAGAATCTGTCACCAGTTCATTGCCCGTCTGATAATACAGGTAGGCCTTTCCGGGGTTTACCAAATTGCCCACCTTCACCTGAATGTTATAGTTTTGCTGGGCAAATGTGAGCATAGGGGCTCCCATTAAGAGCCAGAACACTGATCTTTTCATATTTATTTTGGTCTGTTGCTTATACTTTTGTTAAATCGAATCCAAGGGTATTTAAGGCCTCTTTTACTAAATTGTACTTGTTCATCACCAGCGGATAATTGCCATTCGCACTTTCAAAATCGGCGGCGCTCATGGTAAAAATTTTGTTGAGGTAGAGCTTCAGGTCGCCCGACTGTGATGGGGTACTGTAGTAATATTCAGTTTCAGTTCCATCTAAAAGAAATCCATATTCACGTTTGTCTTTCCAGGGCAAATAATATGGACTGTCAGGTTGATCGTAAGCATACTTATCATAGAAACCTGACGACACCTTGTAAAAATTTGCCATTAAGCCCGAAGCACTTAAAGGATTCAGGAGTAAATTTGTAAAAATATCTGCCTTGTACATCGCAAGCTCATCAGCTGTCATGGTTGCAATTGCAGGAACACGGGCAATAGCAAAGGTAGTCAGCGCAGGAGCAGCAGTGTAGTCTGTGGTTATGATATAACTTGGGTTATACACAATTTCTGTCTTCAGTGTATCCAGCAATGATATGGCATGCAGTTTAATTTTGGAGCCAAGCGGTGGAATAATCTGATCCCTTACAAAAGCAATTCCTACAAGGATGTCCGACTTGTTTTTCGGATAACTGTATATGTAACTGGTGTTTGAGCCAGCCATCTGGTAATTGAGGTTAACTAATTCCAACGGATTTTTGCTCACGGTATCTGTATAGAGGATCGGAACACTCGTTTGCTGGTAAACCAGGTAAATCTGATGGTCAACTTCACTCGATGCGTTATCAGCACGGGCATATATATCATCGCTTGGCTTTGAGGCCTCTGGAGCGCTATCCTTCTTACAGGCCGTTAACAGCGCAAAAGAAAAAACAACTAAATATTTCAGGTATGAATTCATGTCTGTTCAGATTTAAAATGTACGGTTAGGTCGTGTAGGATTTTGTACTAAACTGCCCTGGTTAAATTCCATCGCCGGATCGGGAATCGGAATCAGATAGGCAGCATCATTTGGCAATAAAGTTAAGGTAGCTTGTAGAGAAGCGCTGCCAATCACCGCTAAGGAATAAGGGTGACTGATGCTCCGGCTATAAGGATAGGTAGGATTTACGGCGTAACGCTTCAGGTCAAACCAACGGTGACCTTCAAAACACAATTCCCTTCTGCGTTCATCGCGGATAAAAGTGACCAATGCTTCTGCGGTTAAATTCACGGGCTGGTAATCAGCTGCCAAAAATCTCGACCTGCGCAGCGTATTGATAGCTGTATTAGCAGCTGCTGCATCTCCCTGCATAGCCGCTGCTTCCGCCAGGTTCAAATAGGCTTCAGCGTTGCGCATAAAAAAGTTATCAGAATAGTAGGCTTCCGGTACAATGCCATTATATGAAGAATAGTAAACCTTCGTATAACGGTATTTTCCCCTGCTGTCCAGTTCAAAAAATGCGTTTTTCCTCAAATCCTTTTCGCTATACAGGTTCATCAATTCATTTGTCGGTTTAAAAGTGCTGGCCCCGCCTTCATATTGAAGGTAAACCATGGCATTTGTCCCCTGGTTAAAAATAGCTTCAGGCGATTTTGCATTGAAGAAACTTGTCCTTGGCTGATAGCTGGCCAGATTGTACAATAGCGCCTTGCGACTTGTCACTTTTCTTGCTGCGGCTGCGCTTTTTTCCCAGTCCTGCATATAGAGGTAAACCCTGCTTTGCAATAAATTCACCGCATTTACATCCGCATGATATAAGGAGGTGGGGGTAACACCTGTCAGGTTTTCCTCGGCTTCATTCAAATCGGTAATAATTTGCTGATAAACGGCATCTAAAGAGGCCCGTACAGAAAGTGCAGATTCTACAAATTCCGTCGTTTTCAAAGGCACCCCCAGATCGGTTTTCGCAGTTGCCGGGTTATAGGCTTTAGCGTAAATGTTCACCATATAAAAGTAATATCCCGCACGAAGAAATAAGGCTTCACCTCTTATCCTTTTCAGCTGAGCGGGATTGTCGGCCATTTCTGATGCTTTTTTCGAAATGATGTTCGTGGCATTGATATGCTTGTAAAACCGTACCCAGGTGTCATCCATTACTGGCGCATACAGTGCATTTGTAAAAGGCCTGCTTTGCCAGGTATACATTCCAAATACCTGGTCGCGCGTATCCGGGTAAGTTTTAAATTCAACTGATTCTGTAATATCATCGTCCATCACGTTTAACCAGGGTAAATACTGGTTCGTGGTTGAGGACGGGAAGCTGCTCATGTGCGCCATATAACCTTCGCCCACCAGCAATTCATCCAGCTGCGCAGAATTTTGTACATATTGTAGGGTCTGCGACCGCTCCTCCAGGAACTTCTTACAGCCTGTTGATACGCTCAGCAGTACCAGTAAGAAGATTGCATTTTTATATTTTAATAAGCTCATGTCTGCTCTGTTTTAAAGTGAAATATCTATGCCCATTGAAAATGACGGACGTGTAGATAGTTGGGTGTTCGTGGTAAATCCCGTTTGTTCCGGATCCTGACCGTTTAAATCTTTACTCGCAAAGGTGTACAGGTTGGTTCCCGCCAGTGACAACGCTGCGGTTTTCAGTCCTGCTCTTTTACAGAAGGTTTCTGGCAGGGCGTAACGGAAAGACCATGTTTTAATCTTCACAAAGTTTCCGCTGGCAGTTCTAATGTCCGACGAATCATACATCTGCCACACATTCGTCGCATAGGCATAACTTTGTCCACTCGAGAAGTGCCCTCTGGAAAGCGCATAATCCATTGGATTTAACAAACCAGGGATGTTTGTAAAGGCTTCGTCGCCCGGTTTTTTCCATCTGTTTACCAGCAGGGCATTTACATTGTCTTCCGGCATAGCCGCCATCGTGCTCACACTCTGGTTTGCGCCATAATTGTCTTCAAATAAACGCGTTAAACGGATCTTTGATCCAAAACTGTAGGCCAGATTAAAACTCAACGAGAAGCTTTTGTAAGAGAAAGAGTTGCTCAAGCCGCCCTGGATAGTCGGGATCCTGTTACCAGAAGGGACCATCACATATTGATACAATTGGTCCGAGGTTAAACCTTTCAGTTTCAGAATATTCTCAGGCGTGTTCATATCGTTATTAAATAAAGGGGCGCCATTTACAGGATTCAGCCCTGCGAAAGAATAAGAGTAGAACGAATTGATCGATTTCCCGTCAATCACCTGTGTGCCGTTCAGGTAATTGGTATAGCTATTACTGTTTACTACTGCCTGGTTCACACTTTTGCTATTCAGCAGCGAGTTGATGGCCTGTCCAATTTCCGGGTCTATCCTCCAGGTAAAGCCTTTTCCGCCTGCTGAGGCGTTATTGATAGGAGTGAAGCTTAATGCGACTTCAACACCGCGGTTGATCACTGTGCCCGCGTTAACTACATAAGCGCTTAATCCATTTACATCACTCACGTTTGAATTCACAAAAGCATTGTCCGTTTTCTTATAATAATAGGTCAGGGATCCATTTAACTTGTTGCCAAACAAGGAGAAATCCAATGCACCGTTAAATTGTCCGGTTTTTTCCCATTTCAGGTTTGGGTTTGGATAAAACGCGATGTTCGAACTGTATTCTCCCGTAACAGGGTCAACACCGCCACTTTTCATAATCAGCTCAGGTGTTTGGTTTGCCAGCATATTGCCCTGGATACCGTAAGATGCCCTAAACGCCAGCACATTTACCGATTTTGAATTTTTAAAAAAGTCCTGTGCTACATCCCATCTTCCCGAGAAAGAGTATGATGGCAGGAATTTTTCGTTGCTTCTTGATCCAAAGTTGTTTGAGTAGTCGGTCCGCGTATTAAAGTTTAGGGTATATTTTTTATTGTAGGTATAACTGGTGGTAAAATATCCCGACAACAAATTCGTAAGCTGGTCGGTCATTTTTACCGGGTTGCTCAGTGCCCAGGCTGCATAAGCAGGGTAGGTGACTGGGTTCACAGCAGCAAAAATTCCTCCACGATCGGGCAAATATCCCCGGTTTACAGAAGCAGTTCCATCATATTTTGTCGAAGAAATTTCCCCGCCCAGCGTGGCTATTAGTTCATGCTGGCTGGCAGTGCCGAAGGTTTTGTTGAAATCAAACTGCGGACGAACGAGGTAATTGTAATTACGTGTCAGGTTCGACTGCAATTCGCCACCGTAAGGCATCAGCGTTTGCGTAGGATCAGGCAACACGCCAACGTTTGTTTGTCTCAATTGTGCAGAGTACCAGGTGTTTTCGCCATAGCTGATTTCCTGATCTGTATTGTTCAGCGCATAAGAGAAGATCAGCGATCCTTTCAGATCAGGACTGAAACGGTACCCGAGTGTATTTGTTAAATTGATGCCAGATAGGTTGCTGATCTCGCGCGACTGGTCAATTTCATTCAGGATGTTAAAATCAAGGTAACCTACACCATATCTTTTGTAATAGTTCAGCGAGCCATCATTGTTATAGGGTGTTAAAGTTCTGTTGGTGTTGTAGGCATAATCTATTGCGTTTACACTCGTAGCCACGTAGTTTTTCTTGCTCACGTTTGCTCTGAAGTTCATGTCCCAGCTCAAGTTGCGGGATAGGTTCGAGTTCAGTTTCACAAACGCTGTGTATTGGTTTACGCGGTCGCCCCTTACACTACCAGTCTGATTGGCCGCGCCCAGGGAACCATAATAACGCATTTTACTGGTTCCGCCAGAAATGCTCACGTCATTTTGTGTAGATATCGCGTCATGTGCAATCAGTCCAAACCAGTCCGTATTTCTTGTTTCCATTTGTGTCACCTGCTGCTGAAACTGTTCGTAGTTGATTACTCCAGTATATAAATCATGCAGCGCACCTTCATATCCCACGTAATTGATATTAGCCGGATAGGCGATATTGTTTTTGATCAGGTCCCTTGAATAATCTACCCGCTGTCTCGAGTCCATCACGTTTACATTTCCGTCCGTATAACGCGGTCGCGGGGTATAAGTAGTTGCCGTCGAGAAGTTAATCACCGGTTCCCCTATATGTCCTTTTTTTGTAGTGATCACAATCACACCATTTGCCGCACGAACACCATACAATGCAGTTGCCGAAGCATCTTTCAGAATAGTGATGGTTTCCACATCAAAGGGCTTTAAGCCCGAAATCGAGTTACCAAGACGGTTTACAAAATCCAAATCGTTGATTGTTGCCGGATCTATATTCACCGGGTCGTTCACCACCACACCGTCTACCACCCACAAAGGTTCATGGTTACCCAGTACAGTCGATGTACCGCGGATCCTGATTTTTGGAGCCGTGCCTATCTCGCCCGAGTTGTTCATCACAAATAATCCTGCTACGCGACCTTCCAGCGCCTGGTCAATGCTAAACATCCCCGGCACAAATACGTCTTTTGCTTTCAGTACATCAATTGCACTACTCAAGTTTCTGGTTTCTATTTCCTGGTAACCATTCGTCACCGTCACTTCATCCAGTACCTTGTTTTCCGTTTTCAAGGCGATTGTTCGTACTCCCTGCCAAACTTTCACTTCCCTTGTTACATAACCCAGGTAAGAGATTTGCAGCGTACCGTCCATAGGGACGCCCAGCATTCTAAACGATCCTTGTCTGTCGGTTGTCGCCCTTTTCGAGCTTCCTTTCAGCTTGATCGATGCACCCGGCAAAGCCATTCCTGCCGAATCCGTCACGGTACCTTCAATATCCACATCGGTAAAAACCGAAATCACTTTGTCTAATATCGTGCGTTCCTTTTTTGCCACCACAACCGATTTATTTCTGATTGTATAGGTCAGAGGCTGTCCTTCAAAAATCTGTTGCAATACCAGGTTCAGGTCCTGGTTTTTCACGTTGATATCAACAGGCTTCGCATCTGTTATCATGGTCCTCGTCACCAAAAAATCGTAACCCGTCTGTTTGCTGATTTGGTCAAAGATTTTATTGATAGGGGCTTTTTTTTCCGATAGGGTAATTTTCTGGGCAATACTTGCAGCTGTTACGTGCATTAGGGACACCATCAATACCAGGGTGGTCAACCTCATATATAGTAATATTTTCTGGAGGCGCCGATTAGGCACACCAAGTTTGTTAGTATAAATTTTATACATTTGTTTGGTTTGGTTGATGCAGGATACCTTTTAGTTTCGAAGCCTGAGGTGCCTGCTGTTAAAGAGTTGATAATTATGTTATTAAGCTAAGCCAAACTCTGCCAGGTTCCGGGTCATCCGGGATCTGGCTGTTTGCTTTTTTCAAGTAGTTATTTATTCACTAAGATCCTCCTTCCATTAATTTTAAAGTGAACAGTATTTGTCTCGCTCAGCATTTCCAATACCTCAGCAATATTTTTGAACTTCGAGATCTTTCCGTTGTATTCTTCTTCAGATACTTCACCTTCAAATTTTATCTCCACGTTGTACCAGCGGGCTATTTTTCGCATTACACTTTCAATTTTTTCGTCATTAAAGCGGAAGTATCCGTTTTTCCAGGCCATTACTTCTTCCGTGTTGGCCGGTGCAACTGAAATCCCCTGTCCGGTCAGCATAGATTGCTCGCCTGGTTTCAGGATGTGATGCGCGGATGTGGCGGAAACGCTGACGGATCCTTCTAATAACGTCGTTAAGGTGGCAGGCTCATCAGCGTATGAATTGATGTTGAAGTGTGTACCTAGTACTTCGACTTGCTGCTTAACAGTTTTTACTACAAAAGGATGCGTTTTGTCCTTTGCTATTTCAAAATAGGCCTCACCGGTGAGGGTTACGTTCCTGGTTTTTGCATCGGCAAAAGAAACAGGGTAGTTAAGAGACGAACCTGCATTCAGCCAAACTTTCGACTGGTCGGGCAGGATTACCATATATTGTCCTCCGTATGGGGTCTTAATTGTGTTGCGGGCATCGGTCGGGGCGTTTGCATCAGTAACCTGATAAACCAGCTCACCGTCTTTGGTTTTTGTAATCTGCACGCCCGCGTCCTTCGCCAGGTTACCATAAATTGCATCATCCAACGTTATGTGCCTGCCGTTTGCCAGTGTTAGTTCCGCTTTGTTTTTTCCTGGTTTTAGATTTGCCAGCTCCGCCTGCTTTTCAAGCGAGTAATCCGTTGAGAAATAGATTACCGACCCTGCTATTAAAATTGCAGCCGCGGCAGCGGATAGCCAAGTATATAGTTTCCTACGAAAAGGCTTTAACGGCATTTCAGCAGGTGTATTCATGGTTACAGGAAGTGATTGGTCAGTGCTTTCGTCTGCACCGGATCGCTGTTGCAGTTTCACGTTCGCCAGAATGCGTTGCAGGCGATCATCCTCCTGTAAGGTGTCTATTGCAGCATCCGGCGTTTCGAACATTACTTCAGCGGTCAGCGTGTTTAAATCTTCATTCGATATCTTTCCAAGTGAAACTAAGAGGTCCCTGATTTCATCCGCAGACAATTGATTGTTGATATACTTTCTATAAAGGAACTGAAGATCGCTGTGTTTTTTCAAAATGTACCAGTTTATATATAGTATACGCTTCAAAAAGAACCTTCCTCTATATGAAATGAAAATAAATGTGAGATATTTTGGATTTAATTCTGTTTATAGATATAAATGGCTTTTAAATAGCATAGTGGTCTATAAATCATAGGGGGTAGGTTGATCAAAATTCGCAAAACGGGGTGAAGTTTAAAACAAACGTGCCTGTTTCTTCGAGTGTAATCTTCTTTAACGGTGGAAAAGGCACATCGCGAGCAGCAGAAATCCTTTTTTCTGGCTGAAAAAGTAAAGTTTTATAGTTTTTGTTCCTTTTACTATGTGGTTACTGATGGTAGAAGTTGAAATTCCCAGCATGTTGCTCACCTCTTCGTACGTTTTTCCTTCAATTTTACATAATTGAAATACCAGTTTTTGCTGGGCTGGTAAACTATCGATGGCGGCATCCATTATTTCCTTACTTTCCTTGTAATAAATCTGGTCCTCTGTGGGATTGTATAGCTCAGTGCTTGCGGCAATAATTTCGTCCTGCAGTCTTCTTTCGCGGGCAGCTTTGCGGTAAAAATCGTTAACCAAATTAGTTGCGAGTGTTAAAAGGTAGTAACGAAAGGGCTTTTCAGTGGTGATAACCTCGCGTTTGTTCCATATTTTAACGAATACATCCTGTGTTAATTCTTCTGCAAGAGTAACATCCTTTACCATTTTGATGATCTTCCTGTAAATCTCTTTGCTATAGGTGTGATAGAGCGCCTCGAAAGCCAGCTGATCTCCCGATTGCAATCTTTTAACAAATTCAAGTTCGTGATCAAAATCAATTTCCATGAGCTAAAGCAGTTGCATCCTGGCGCAGAGGTAGCCGCACTTTACAGAGCTGTATAATTCCTGCAAATAAAATTAAAATAATTTGGATTCTGTTAGCATTTGATTGAATAGTAGGAATCTGACGTGTAAGCGATAATGCGTATTATGGAAATGCAGCGCAGTATTCAGAATATTTTGGTCCTATAGGCATACTGAGAATGCCACCGACCTACCTTTTAAAGAGATTGAAATACTTTAATTATTATTAACATCTGATAAAACTAAATTTCAATACCACTTTACCTCATGTCAAATCTTGAAATAACACCAATCAATAGCCTGAAAATGAAATATCGCTGATAAAATGCAAAGATATAGCATTTATTTATCTGATAGTCAGGTATTTGACTAGTGGTCTGTTCTTTGGATATAAGAAATTGAATTCAACCAGACGAGTTATGAAAAGATTAAATACCAACAAAAAGATATTAGTCATGATAAGCCTGATGATCTTCGTTGTGCTTAGCGTGCAGTTTAAAAGCCCCAAGATCAGCAATCCTCCAATCACATCTCAGATAAATGTCCCGGATGATGTCGCCGTAGTTTTGAAAAAAGGGTGTTACGATTGCCACTCCAACGAGAGCAAATTGTCATGGTTTGATAAAATCGCTCCCATGTCATGGATAGTATCTTCTGATATTAAAGAGGCGAGGTCAAGGTTCAACCTTTCGCACTGGAACGACTTGTCCCCGGCAGATCAGCAGATAAAATTTTGGGAGATGATCAATATGGCCGAAAACGGTAAAATGCCAATTCCCAGCTACCTGCGTTTCCATCCAAATGCAAAATTAAACAGTACTGATATTAAAGTCCTCAAAAGGTTCGCGCAAACATTCATCACCTCAAAAGTCGGTGATACAGCCGAAATCAACAAAGCGGGTAAAGAGTTCACGAACTACAGTACTTCCAATAGCCATAGTAAAATCAAACCCGTATCGCTCAACGGAATCATGTATTCAGACGAGTACAAAAACTGGAAGGTTGTCGCTGCTACTACAAGGTTTGAAAACGGAACAATGCGGATAATATATGGAAATGATATCGCCGTAAGCGCTATTGAACAAGGCAAATTTGATCCCTGGCCGCAGGGTTCGATAATTGTCAAAGTTGTATGGAACATGATTGAAGACAAGGATGGAAACGTCAGGGCCGGAAGTTTTAACAACACACAGTGGATGGTCAAAGACGACCATAAGTTCCCAGACACACAAGGCTGGGGCTTTGCCAGGTTCAATGGTATCAACTTATTGCCCTATGGCAAAACGGCGGCATTCGGCACAGCTTGTTTCAACTGCCACAAACTGGTAAAGGAAACAGGGTATGTATTCGATCTGCCAGCAAAAATCCAGTAAGCCTATTCAGCAAAAACTAACAATAAAGGTCATGAAACTTATCAATATATTGCCATTGTTATCATTGATTGTGCTCGCGTGCACCTCTCCTGACAAAAGATCAATTTTCGATGCCGGCGGACAAAAACCTATCACATCGTTTTTGA
>Ga0247734_1000361_pt1 | contig 40071 bp, 37 predicted proteins | sample UWRJL103311B2_FD_180933 | JGI IMG/M metagenome (GOLD analysis project Ga0247734, IMG submission 180933) | Plant litter microbial communities from Arlington Agricultural Research Station in Wisconsin, United States - UWRJ-L103-311B-2 | ecosystem: Environmental > Terrestrial > Plant litter >...
GTCCTTTTTAATTCTTAGACCATTAAAAAAGTTCATCTGGTCCCATGAACAAATGTTGGCAAACAGAGAAACCGGAACAGTGAGCACCTTTCCTGGAGTAGCTTCATACAAGGTGTTTTTACCAAAATATGGTGTACCCCTGTCCCACATAAATGCAGAATCGAAGCTGTCACCACCAATGTAGATTCCACCGCTGGCAATCATATCGTTTCTCCTGTCCTTGTTACCAGCTTTGTCAGGATCAAGAATCAGGTACGTGAAGTCTGTTGTACCCCCACCTAAATCCGCCACCAGCACCTTTTCTTTCTTACTGATAGTTTTTTCATAGGCGAAAGCTGCACCAATGGGCTCAAATTGAAAACGCACTTCGTCAAAACCTGCATTTTCAGCAGCTTTACTAAGGCGCGTTTGTGCAAGCGTGTCCTTTTGGGTGCTATCATCGTCAAAAAATACAGGCCGCCCGATAACCGCCTTCCTGCAGTCGCAACCAGTAATCTCGTCAGCCTTGGCTTTCAGGTCTTTCAGTATCAGCGCAACAAGGTCTGACGCGTTATATCTTTTGTTGTGGATCCTGGTTTCCAAAAAGCTGGTCCTCGAAAGGATTTGCTTGATGGACTTGATAAACCTCCCTTTCATCCCGTCATTCAGATAGGCGGCAATTGCCTGATCGCCCACCACATAATTTAAAGGACTGGCAGCACTTTGCTCCTGATGAAAATATAACAGGGAGGGAACGGTAATAGTGGTGATGATTTCTTTTTTTTCTTCATCATAAACGGATAGCGCAGAATTGGTGGTACCAAAATCAATTCCATATAAATACTTACTCATTTTAAAGGGAAAACAGGATACAAAAAATACATTCAGTCCCGGTTTAACCGGGGGCCGAATGTATTAAAAAAAGCTAATAAATGACGACTGAAAAAGACATTTATGGAGCAACAGTTGTGGCTGTTCCGTCTTCGTGGCCCTCATCTGTATCCTTCGGAGATGAACCTGTATAACCATCATCTTTCAAAGAGTCGTAGCCCTGCGTCCCGGTATTGTCATAACCGTCACGAGGCCCCTTTGGCTGGAACGGATCAACAACCACTTCCTGCTTCTTTTTATTTAAATCATTTTCCTCTTGCTCTTCCATATGCTTGATGTTTTAAGGTTAACAAACCCGCTTAGCACTGGTTTTAACAAATTTTACAATTTGCTTGAAGCAGTGTATTCCTAATTGGTGTTCATTCTGTTCAATATCCTTGATTTTCAAACAATAAACTTCATCATTCCTTTTTCTTTATCATGTACTAATTCTACTGCAATGAATACGATTGATCTAAAAGCGTTATCCGCGAAAATTTCCACTTCCTGTCCGGTACTGATAGATTTTGTTTCCGAACAGACCATCATCCTTAAAGGTACAGCCCTGCCCTACAGGCTTTATATGAAATTCGAAAACAACTTACCCCTGCTTCAGGTAGACCTGTTTGATTGTGACCTTAAATCTGAAATCAGAACAGAAGTAGATGGTATCCTTCAAATTTACCACAACTATATTGTTGAATCAATCCATATCAGCTACCTGAATCTTACCTATTAAGCGCAATCGGGACAAATTTTAAAACAGAATAATTTTGAATGTGTTAAGTTGGAAAAATTACAATTATGGAAGATCAGGAATTAAACAAACAGCACAATCAGGATGATGTAAACCCAGGTTCAGGGCTGGAACAGCTGATAAACCAGGATGATGCTGAAAACCTGCCGGAAACCAATGGTACCGGATCAAACAGGCCTGTGCCTACTACAGGCACGGTAATTATCAAAGATGAGGACAACGACAATGAAGACGATAGTTCTGATATCCCTTCAGATCCCGCGGAATAGCTTTTATAACCCTATCTTTACTGAAATCTCTAGAGATATGATCAGACTGAATAGTGACACTCCAACAAGCGTTTTACAAGAAGTGAAGGAAGGCAGTATGGTAACAGATACTTTTAGTAAAACGGGCCTGGTGGAGCGAATTGAGACCAGCGATGACGGTTATAACAAGATTTACACTTTTCACCTGGTAACCGGAAGGGTTATTACGGTAAAAAAATAAGGCCCTCTTCTATACCAATGAAGGGGGCTTTCCGTATTGTTTTTTAAATGCGAATGAAAAATGAGAAAGGTCCTCAAATCCTAACTCGAGATAAATATCAGAAACATTTTTTCCTTTCTCCCTCAGCAGATAATGAGCCTCCTGCAACCTTCTTTTAACTAACCACCGGCTGGGCGTAGTTCCAAAAACCTTAATAAAATCACGTTTAAAGGTGGAAAGGCTCCTTCCTGTCAGGTAGGCAAACCGTTGCAATTCTACATTGAAATGAAAGTTTTTGTTCATAAATGCCTCCAGATCTACCTTGCCTGGTTCAGAAAAGTCGAACAACACATCTTTCAGCTCTGGATGAAACTGCAATAAAATTAAAATCGCTTCTTTCTGTTTAACGGCAAGCAGTTCCCTTGAGCCTGGCTGACCAAGCATATGCTCATATATTTTGAGCGATTGCATATAACCGGACAGCATCCCATCGGTTGACAACGATTGAACTGCCGGAAAAATAGCATGGCCTGAAGGCGTGTGACCATATTCAAGACTGAAATTCCGCAGCGTTGACTGGTCGAAAAAAATAGAAATAGAATTAAATTCCCCTCCGGGTGCTGGGTACTTATTATATTTTACCAACTGGTTTCTTCTGCAAAAATACAGATCGCCGGCATTGAATGATTGCACGGTAAGGCCATCGTTCATCTCCATCCGTCCTGAAAACACGTACGAAATGGTATGCTCAGGAACAAATTGCTCCCCTTCCCTGCTTTTGGAAGAATAACAGGAATACTTAACCGGAAGATCTTTCACTGTTTCCATCCTGCAAAAGTACAAAAATCTATTCTCATCGCCTTTGCTGAAAAGTTCAGAATGCTTTGTTTAAAGATTCAGACACGAAATAAAACCAATGCTAATTTTGTAAATAAAAAAGAATCAATTTCGCATCGAATAATATTGTGTTGTATTATGTAATTATACAATTGGTACTTGGAAAAATTTAAGAAGTGACATTCAACTTTCTTGGGGGATCAAGATGGACAAAAGTAAACTTATAGGTTGATTTTATGAAAATAATTAATATCTTCGCAGACAAGTTGTTTGCATTTAAATTTGATGGTGAAGCAATTGATGAATTTGAAAGAGCTTTTGATTTATGGACCAGCATTGAGTACCTCACTGATTTTTTTGAGGAACATACAAAGGACTTACAATTTGGCTTTTATGAACTAAATTCTTGCGACGATGCCGTAATGATAACGCTCGAAGAGTCTTTTGCATTTCGAGAGGTAATTTTGGAAGCAGCTGAAAAAAATAATCCAGATAAATTATTTAAAAATCCTGATAACAAGGAATATCGTCATGGTGGGTTTGGAAAGAAAAAAGCATATGGTACTGCGTACAAAAGTTGGCTTAGAATTTACGCGCTGCAAATTGAGAATATTTTTTTGATCACCGGAAGTGCAATTAAGCTGACCGATACAATGAATCAACGGTACCATACCAAACGCGAGTTAATTAAGTTGGAACGATGTAAATCATTTTTAAAAGAGAAGGGTATCTGGGATAAAGAAGGATTACAAGAAATGGAATTTTAATATGAAATCACAAAGTACATTTAAAAAAAAATTAGATAATATAGTTTCCAGCGAGAAATCTAATTGGGTGGAAAAAGCCGAATGGGGAAAAGCCAATAAAAGCTGGCTGCTTAAATCTGCTGCTATTGCATTAAAAATATCCAGCTCCCTGAAAGAAAAAAAAATGACCCAGGCAGATCTGGCGCAAAAATTAGGATCTTCAGCCCAACACGTAAGTAAAATTTTAAAAGGACAAGAGAACTTAACGCTGGAAACCCTTTCAAAAATAGAAGCTTGCCTGGATATTGAACTGATACAGGTTCCGAAATATACAACACCCGACTTGAATAATGCAGATTTCGTTCTGGGATGAACAATTGAATATAGCTGGAATAAACAGGAACATCGACATACATTCATATAAATTTTAGCCTTAATATGATAATTCTGTTGGACTACCTATAGGGAAAAATTTACATTTTTACCTTACCTTTGCGCCATAAATAAAAACCATGATTTATTTCTTCTCCAACGAGGACAGCACCGTTTTTGCTGTACAGCATGAACAAGTCCTCAATCCATCTGATATATCTAAATTAAGCTGGCTTTTCGGCGGCGCCGAATTGAAACAGGAAACAGTACTTACCGCTTTCTTTACTGGCCCTCGCGCGGCAATGGTAACTCCATGGAGCACCAACGCTGTTGAGATTACCCAAAATATGGATATCAAAGGTATAGTGAGAATTGAAGAATTCACTTCGGTTGAAGCAGATTTTGACGGTTATGATCCAATGCTTTCGCAGAAATACAGCGAACTGAACCAGGATATATTCACCATCAGTATCAAGCCGGAACCGATTTTGGGGATCGCAGATATTGCTGCTTATAATAAAGAAGAAGGCCTTTCATTGAGCGCTGAAGAAATAGATTACCTGAATAACCTATCTGAAAAACTAGGGCGTCAACTCACCGACTCTGAAGTATTCGGATTTTCACAGGTAAATTCAGAACATTGCCGTCATAAGATCTTTAACGGAACATTTGTGATCGATGGTGAAGAACAGCCGGTATCGTTGTTCAAACTGATCCGTAAAACTTCTGAAGCCAACCCTAACGGAATTATTTCTGCTTATAAAGACAACGTAGCGTTTGTAAAAGGCCCTACAGTACAGCAGTTTGCGCCAAAACGTGCAGATGTGCCTGACTATTATGAAATCAAAGACTTCGACTCTGTAATTTCACTGAAAGCGGAAACGCATAACTTCCCTACTACAGTTGAACCTTTTAACGGTGCGGCTACAGGTTCAGGAGGTGAGATCAGGGACAGGCTTGCCGGGGGACAGGGCTCATTGCCTTTGGCTGGTACAGCAGTATATATGACCTCACTTTCCCGTCTGGAAGAAAACCGTCCATGGGAAACCGGAATGACAGAAAGAAACTGGCTATATCAAACACCAATGGACATCCTGATCAAGGCTTCGAACGGAGCATCTGATTTTGGAAATAAATTTGGTCAGCCGCTAATCACAGGATCACTGCTGACCTTTGAACATGAAGAAGAAGCTAGAAAACTGGGTTACGACAAAGTAATTATGCAGGCTGGCGGAATTGGATATGGAAAAGCGGAACAGGCAAAAAAAGAAAAACCATCAGTACATGATAAAATTGTAGTACTTGGCGGAGAAAATTACCGCATAGGTATGGGCGGTGCTGCCGTTTCATCTGCAGATACTGGCGCCATGGGATCTGGTATTGAGCTCAATGCTATTCAGCGATCTAACCCCGAAATGCAAAAAAGGGTTGCCAACGCAGTACGTGGAATGGTTGAAAGTGATCACAACACCATCGTATCTATCCATGACCATGGAGCTGGTGGCCACCTCAACTGTCTTTCTGAACTGGTAGAAGAAACAGGCGGAAAGATTGACCTGGACAAATTACCGGTGGGCGATCCAACGCTTTCTGCAAAGGAGATTATTGGAAACGAATCACAGGAGCGTATGGGACTGGTTATTGGCCAGGAAAACCTGTCAACACTGCAAAAAATAGCCGACCGCGAGCGTGCCCCTATGTATACCGTAGGTGAGGTAACTGGCGATCACCGTTTCACTTTTGAATCGGCCACTACTGGTGCCAAACCAATGGACCTGAAAATGGACGATATGTTCGGCAGTTCACCTAAAGTGATTATGCAGGACAAAACGGTAGAAAGAAAATATACACCGGTAACTTATGATCTGGCTAAAATTGATACTTACCTGGAGCAGGTGCTGCAACTGGAAGCAGTTGCCAGCAAAGACTGGTTAACGAATAAAGTTGACCGTTGTGTTGGTGGCCGCGTAGCTAAACAGCAATGTGCCGGCCCTCTGCAGTTACCATTAAACAATTGTGGCGTTATGGCCCTTGATTACCAGGGGAAAGATGGTATTGCCACCTCTATCGGACATGCACCTCTCTCAGCATTGATTGATCCGGCGGCCGGAAGCAGAAATGCTATAGCTGAATCACTTTCAAATATAGTATGGGCTCCTTTACAGGATGGACTGGAAAGCATTTCACTATCTGCCAACTGGATGTGGGCCTGTAAAAATGAAGGTGAGGACGCCCGTTTATACGCGGCAGTAAAAGCCTGTTCTGACTTTGCGATAGAACTTGGCATCAACATCCCCACGGGAAAAGATTCCCTGTCAATGAAACAGAAATACAAAAACGAAGAGGTGATTTCACCTGGTACTGTTATTATTTCTGCAGCAGGCCACTGTGATGACATCACTGCAGTGGTTGAGCCGGTATTGAAAAAAGACGGCGGAAATATTTACTATGTTAACCTGTCTGGCGACCACTACAAATTAGGCGGTTCTTCTTTTGGACAGATACTCAATAAAATTGGTGATGAAACCCCTGATGTTTTAAATGCCGTTCAGTTTAAAACCACATTTAATGCTCTTCAGGAGCTCATTAAAGCCAAACAAATCCAGGCTGGCCATGATATAGGAAGCGGCGGTTTAATCACTACCCTTCTTGAATTATGTTTTGCAGACCGCAACCTGGGCGCAAATATTGACCTGACCACCTTGGGAGATCAGGATATCATTACAAAGCTCTTTTCAGAAAACATTGGTATTGTTTTCCAGGCTGACGATGCTGCTGAAGACATATTAACTGCCCATGACATTGCTTTCCACAAGATTGGAAGTGTAACTTCGACAGCTACGCTGGAAGTGAAGGATGCATCAGGCAACTGGAGCTTTGATATTGATCACCTGCGTGATGTATGGTTTAAAACTTCGTACCTGCTTGATCAGCAGCAAAGCGGTCCGGTTAAAGCTAAAGAACGTTTTGATAACTATAAAAATCATGTCCTTGAATATAACTTCCCGCTTACCTTTGATGGGAAGAAACCAGTAATTGACCCTTCTAAACCAAGACCTAAAGCAGCGGTTATCCGTGAAAAAGGGAGTAATTCTGAAAGGGAGTTGGCAAATGCCATGTACCTTGCAGGATTTGACGTGAAAGATGTACACATGACCGATTTGATATCGGGCAGGGAAACGCTTGAAGATATCCAGTTTATTGGTGCAGTAGGTGGTTTCTCTAATTCTGATGTACTGGGATCTGCAAAAGGATGGGCAGGAGCTTTTCTCTACAATGAGAAAGCACGGTTAGCATTGGAGAATTTCTTTGCACGTGAGGATACACTTTCAATAGGAATATGTAACGGCTGCCAGCTTTTTGTTGAGCTTGGGCTGATTAACCCGGACCATGAGGTTAAACCGAAAATGCTGCACAATGACAGTCATAAACATGAAAGCGGTTTTACCTCAGTAGCTATACAGGAAAACAACTCGGTAATGCTTTCTGGCCTTGCCGGCACCACACTGGGCGTTTGGATCTCTCATGGTGAAGGAAAATTCCAGTTGCCATATGCTGAAGATCAATATAAGATTGTTGCCAAATATGCATATGAAAGCTATCCGGCCAATCCAAACGGATCTGATTACAATACTGCAATGATGTGTGACAATACAGGACGGCACCTTGTAATCATGCCGCATATTGAACGCTCAATTTTCCAATGGAACTGGGCCAACTATCCTGAAGGACGCAAAGATGAAGTAACACCATGGATCGCAGCTTTTGTAAATGCCAGGGAATGGCTTGAAGCATAGTAATTATCATATAAGATATCAAAGGCAGTCTCAATCAGGGACTGCCTTTTTTAATTCCTATCATTTGTAAAAGCGAAGCCAGATGCGGCCGAACCTGAAATAAACCAGATTAGAACTTTGTATACACAGCGAGCTGAATGATGCTGTTATTGGTATGGTTATTCAGCCCTTTTACAGCCTGGTTCATATAACCAGCTTCAATATCGAGGCTTTTGCTGAAGCGATAGCCTAAAGCCCCGTAAGCCCTGTTCTGATCGAAAAAACTATTGTTTAATTCTTTTTTGTGCTGCAGGTTGAAAAACAGTTCATTTTGCAAGGCAATAAATACTCCCTCCTCAAAAGCTTTGATCTCTTTTCTAACAGGAATAATAAACCTTGCAAAATAGCGGAACCTCTGCGAAAACAAGTCATCCCTGCCTGAACGTTCTATGAAGCGCTGTTCCACACGGAAACGATGCTGGGCAATTATTGCAGATATTTTATGTTTATGCACATACTGCTCCCATACCCGGTGTTCGGTCAGAACATTGTTATCAGTACCGTCCAGGTGGGTGTATGTCTGGTTTAACAGATAACCCAATGTAAACTCATTTTTTCCGTTGGCATAATACGTTAGACCTGGACGCACCAACACGTTTCGCACGTTTGCCCAGTTATCAGCAGACCTCACCTGCACATCTGCATAAATGCCCCATTTTTCGCTAAGCTTAGTATTGTTCAGCAATAACAGCCAGCCAGCATTCTGATACTGGGTTTGTGCATAAAGATTGCAGGAAACAATCAATAGAAAAAACAGAAGAGAAAACAAATGGCGCATTCGTAATTATAATACATTTAAGCGATTTCCCAAAATGATTTAACAAATATTGAACTCGTTTAATTTTTCGAATTACCTGATAGAAGTTATCAAATGCTGCCGCAAAAACAAAAAATCCCTCAGTCCAACCAGACTGGGGATGAATAAAAACATGACACGTCAAACTTTGGGGCTAACACCTGTTTTGAGGATCAGATTTTTCTGATCCTCAAAGACTAGCGATCTCAATCAAAAATGATTTACAACATGATGCCGCTTTTAACAGGGCCAGACATCAAAAAAATACTGAGTATACTGGTTACGTTTAGCGGAGTTAAGTTACGATTATGTTTTGTGATTTAAAAGAGACAAGTGTCCATTATTTTTGCATTACCATCACACCGTTCATAATGAAAGTACTGCCGCCGTCAGCTACTATATTGTACACTTTTTGTTTACCACCCGCAGCTTCATCCTTTTTCCAAACCTGATAACTATCGTATTTGCCTGTCGCTTCGTTTAAGCAAAGTACTTCTTCGCCTTCTTTTACCTCTCCCATTTTACGATTGCCTGTTTTGGTCATCATTGGATGGTTCGGTGTAGCCTGAAGCACCCTCGTACTCAAATGGATGTACTGGCCTTCGGTTTTCATATTGCTTGTAGAGGCAATCAGCACTAAACTAGTCAATGCATAGTTTTTTGCATCGTGGGTAGTAAGTTCTTTCACCTTCACTACAGAAGCTGCCCTGGTCTGAGGATCAACAGTAATCACCTCATCACCGGTTTTCACGTCTTTAAGCAACTTTTTGGCACCATTGGCCATCGCTACTACTTCGTCACCCGGAAAACAAATATCACTGCCATAGGTGGCTTCCTCTTCGGAAAGGTTTTTTCCATTGTTCAGCACTTTGTATTGCTGAAAACTCAGTTCCCTGGATAGGATGTAGGATAACTTCAGCACAAAGTTTTTTTCCTCTTTATTGATATTATCAATGTCCTGGAAGTATTTATCCCATACTTTACCTTCGGCGGTATAATCTGGCACCAGGGCTTTGAAGATTTTCCCCTTTTCATTGGTATAAAAAACCAGCAAACCGATTTCCTGCATACCTTCTTTGGCAACAAGTTTATAAAGGTCTATCCTTTTTTTCAAGCCGTCATCACCAGTAATGAAAAAAGGCTTACGGGCCTGATAGCGGTCGAGAATATAATTATTATCAAATTTTACGTAGGTATCTTTATCCAGATCTGCAATAGTATAGGTTTTGGCTTTATCATACTCTTCCATGGTTAAAGGACGAGGGTTGGTAATACTTTTCTGCTGGGCCTGAGCATAACTGAAGGCTGACGCCAGAATCAAAATGAATGTTAGTTTTTTGCGCATGTTTGATTAATAGTGAATAATTATTTTAAGATATTTGCTTAAACGCATCGGCGAAAAGCTGCATTTCGTCCATACGTCCGATACTTACACGGCACCAGTCTTTATCGTTAAATTTCCAGAAACGTATTCCTACCCCCCTGTTTGACATCTCTGTAGCGAAACGGGCGCCTTCCATTTTTATTGGAAACATCACAAAGTTGGCAGAGGAAGGAATGTATTCATATCCTTCTTTTTTCAGCACCGAATAAAGGAATTCTTTAGACGCCAGTGTTTTTTTGAGTGCATCCTGCAGGAATTCTTTTTCCTGGTAGGAGGCAATGGCAGCAGCCACAGTTGGTGCAGAAAGGCTCATGTTTCCAACAGCGTATTTAGACAAATCTTTTAAAGTTGCCGGTTGTGCCACTACATATCCGCAGCGCAATCCTGCAAATCCATATAATTTTGAAAATGTACGGGCTACAATGATGTTATTTCCGGCAGAAACCAGGCTGATCATACTTGAAGTTTTTGGATCTGGAAGGTAATCAATATAAGCTTCGTCAACAAAAACCGGAACTTTCTTGCTCACACGTTCACAAAAAGCTTTTAGTTTAGCGGTATCAAGCACTGTGCCGGTTGGGTTATTAGGATTACAGATGTAAACCAGACCGGTTTTACTGGTGATCTTTGCCTCCATAGCGTCCAGATCAAGTTTGTAGTCGGCCGTAAGTGGTACCTTCACCCATTTGGCACCCAATTGCTCCGCATCAGAGGGAAGGCTTGAATAAGAAGGATCACCTGTGATAATTTCTGCGCCATTTTTACCATAAAACATTGCTGAAGCCAGTAATAAGGGTGAGGAACCGGCATCCATCAAAATATTGGATTCACTAACGTTCTCATAAGCAGCAATTTTACTGGTTAGTTCCTTCATGTGCATGAAAGGGTACTGGTAACTTAAATCCAAAGCCTCCTGTATCGCTTTTTTTGCTGCAGGAGAAGGTCCAAAGGGATTTTCGTTGGCGAGTAACCTGGCTTTCATCACAGGTGCAGAATCCAGAATAGCTGCCTGATCAGCTAACCTGTCATTGAGAACAGTTTGCTTTATCCTTTTAGGTATGGCTGCAAGTGAAGTAATTGCACCAGAGAAAAAGGCCGTGCCCCCGGCCAGTATTGCAGTAGACTTAATCCAGCTGCGGCGGTTAAATGTGTTTGCCATGATTGAGAGTTTTATAAGTTCTATCCTTTTGTTGCTTTAGTTGGATACGCTATCCTAGCTTCTGTAACGCGTCCATGTATATCGGCCACCACACTACGTGCCGATTCAAATGCGCCTGCCATCCAGGCGTTTAAATATGTTAAATGTTCACCTGCGAAATATACATTGCCGTCTGGTTTTAACAGTGCCGGATATGCATTTTTACGGGTGTCAGCATTATAGACGGCCCAGCCCCCCATATTGTACTTGGTTTTATGCCAGCTAATTGAAAAAGAACGCTCAAAATCCTGGTCATACTGAGGATGGATAAGACGGCCCTTTTGCAGTGCAAGCTGCTCGCGGGCTGCATAACTGAGTTCGCCAACCTGCTGCGCCTTCTCGTTAAAGTTGTAATACCCAATCAGGATCCCCTTTTTATCGAGGTAATCATATGAAGGATAAAATATCTGCGTAAGCTCATTATTGGTATGGGTGATACCTCCATAGATGTGTTCATCTTCCTCCCAGAACCGGCGTTTGAACTGAAGGCCAATTTTACCGGTTTGGTTATAGCCGATATAATCTATTGCGCGACTAACATCTGAAGAAAAATTGGTATTGATATTACTTAAAACGGGCAAGGGCAAGGTGCAGATACAAAGGTCGCCCTGCAATTCGTGCACACCTGTTTTATCTTTATAAGTGATTTTAACACCGTCAGTAACGTTTTGGATCGAAGTAACCTCCGCACTCAATTTGATCATCGGGGCAATCTTTTTTTCAAATGCCTTGGCTATTCTGTCCATTCCGCCTACGGCCTGGAACATTGTCATCTGTAATTCATAGGTGTATTCGGCAACATTGTAAAAATCGGGGTCCATTAATCCTGAGTGGAGCAGATCGGCCAGTTTATGCGGATCTGCAATCCTACCTGCCTTATTACCTGCACCTGGCGACTCAATATATCCGCGCCGGGCCGAAGCTTTGTATAACTTATCAGGATCCAGCCCGCCTTCTGCCATCAGGTATTCAATAATCTTTTCACCATCTTCTTTGGTTAAAGGGCTATCCAAATTACCATGGTCCATGCTTTTAGCAAGCATCTCGTTCATGTAACCTCTTACATCATTATGGACTTCGCGATTGCGTACTTTTTTATTTGACAAAGGCCCCTTGCCTTCGGCAAAATAATAGGCACTTTCGTTCACATTATTGTAAACCTGGATGGGCACCCCCAATTCTTTACAATAGTGCAGCGTCAGCTCATGGTTGTGTGGTATGCGAGAAGGTCCCGCATTAAAATATAAACCTTCATCAAATTTGGCACTCACCTCTGGCTTATCCGATTCAGTGTGCAAACTTCCGTTTCTCACACTCCAGCACCGTCCTCCTGTTCTTTCGCGCGCTTCAAGAACCGTGCACTGATAGCCCAATTTGTTTAGTTCATATGCCGCCGCCATCCCGGCCAAACCGGCACCAAGGATAATCACTTTTTTACCATTACCATGTCCTTCGAGGTCAAAGGGGTACGCAGGCACCGGTTTCATTAAGCCCAAAGCCATCATTGCAGGAAAAGTGGCACCCGCAAGCAGGGAACTTTTACCAAGAAAATCGCGTCTTGTTATAGATTTCAAAATTTATGAAGTATTATATTATAAATTTAGTTAAAATAAATTTTTCAACATCATTTTATTCAATGAAACGATAAATAAAAACGCAATTATACATAAATACAGCACTCAATTTTATATAACTAACTCAAATAATACACAAATTATATAAATACACCGAAATACACAACAACTATATCCTTAAAATTACTGAAATAAAAGCTTTACCCAGACCCAGTGGTATAGTCCAAACTATACTGACCATATTCTCCAGAATTTTATCAACGAGAAAGCATTACAAATTTTACGATACCACCAAATTCAACAACTGATAAAAATTTCTTTTTCTAATTTCAAATAGGTTCACAATTGGTATATTAGTAAGAATGTTTTCAGCATTTTAAAACGTAAATCAATACGATATGGAAGACCAAAATATCTGCGCACACTTGAGCGCCATCACATCGGTAAACACAGGAAGTGAATATGTATGTGAAGAATGTATAAAAATAGGCAGCGACTGGGTACATCTTCGCACCTGTCAGACTTGTGGAGTAACCCTTTGCTGCGACAATTCACCGATGAAACACATGACTGCACATTTTAAGAAAACGCAGCATCCGGTTATTGCCTCAGCAGAGCCCGGAGAGAGATGGCTATGGTGCTTTAAGGATGAACAAATGATGGAATATTAATCATGAAGATGAAAGCTATTCAATACCTTCTAGGGGTTCCGGTCATTTATTTGGCTACGCTATTTGCCTCACCGGCCGCTTTTGCTACCGCAGCACCCAGACAATTTTATCAACTGATTGTTTATCACTTAAAGGACAAAACACAGGAACAGCGGACCGACAAATATCTGGAAGAAGCGTTCCTGCCCGCGGTACACCGGATGGGGATAAAAATGACGGGCGTATTCAAAACCGCAGGTATAGACACCGCCGCCGATAAAAAAATCTATGTTTTTCTTGTTTACCGATCCCTCAACGAAATCCATAAGGTTACCAAACAGCTGGCCGACGATAAGGAACTTGCATCTGCAGGTACAGATTATACAAACGCAGCATTTGACAATCCACCATATACCAGAAAGGAATCTATCCTGCTGGAATCGTTTTCGGGAATGACGACAGCAAGGAAGCCACAATTCACCAACTCAAAAAACGAACGTATTTATGAATTGCGCAGTTATGAAAGTGCAACAGAAAAACTATACCGGAACAAGTTAGATATGTTTAATCTGGGCAACGAAATGGCAATTTTTGACCGCATCGGAAGCCAGGCCATGTTCTACGGTGAAGTGCTCGCCGGCAGCCATATGCCCAATCTAATGTACATGACTTCCTATAGCGATATGAAATCCAGGGACCAGCACTGGGATGCATTCAGAAATGATGCCGACTGGAAAAAATTGTCGGCCATGCCAGAATACCAGCACAACGTTTCTAAGGTTAATATTGAGTTCCTTGTACCGGCACCCTATTCAGAAATGTAAGTAATGAAGTATTATGGCAACTGTTACACGTATCCCATCGATAGACATACTGCGGGGAACAGTGATGATCGTTATGGCACTGGACCATACACGTGATTTCTTCCACGAAACAGCAATGACTGCCGATCCGCTTGATCCGGCTACGACATCAATAGCCCTATTCTTTACCAGATGGATTACCCACTTCTGCGCGCCGATATTTGTATTTCTATCTGGTTTATCCATGTACCTCTCTGCTCAGAACAAAACTACTGCCCAGGCGAGCAGCTTCCTGTTTAAACGGGGACTTTGGCTGGTTTTCGCAGAAATTGTAATTGTAAGCCTGGGCATCACCTACAACCCACTTTACAACTTCATTATCCTGCAGGTGATATGGGCAATCGGGATAAGCATGATCCTGCTCAGTATATTCAGCCGCATTTCCTGGGCACTGGTACTTGCTACTGGCATCATCCTGGTTTTTGGGCACGACCTGCTTACTTATGCCCATCTGCCACAAACCGGGGCTTTATCTATCCTCCTAAAAGTGTTCCTAACTGCAGCCGGAACGGTATTACCTTTAGACAAAACACATTTCATAGGGGTATTTTACGCGGTACTTCCATGGACAGGTATCATGTTCCTGGGGTATGCCACAGGAAAATTGTACAAGACGCAGTTCCCTTCCATTAGCCGCAAAAAAGTTCTTCTTGTATCAGGTATAATCCTCATCATACTCTTCATCCTGCTGAGGGCGATAAACAGCTATGGGGACCCTTCGCCACGCAAGCTCTATCCTGAGATTACCCAAAACGTTCTCTCTTTTATGAACGTGAGCAAATACCCGCCTTCACTGATGTATTTCTGCATGACTATTGGCCCGGCGCTGGTCATGCTGTCTACCCTGGAACAAACCAAAAACAGTATTTCCAAAATCATATCAACTTATGGAAGTGTCCCGTTTTTCTATTATATCCTTCATTTTTATCTGTTACATTTTTTGCTGGCGATCGCATTTTTTATCACGGGCAGACCGGTTAGTCAGATTGTCCAGGTTCCATTTCTCTTCCGACCGTCAGTTTTTGGTTTTAGCCTTCCTGTAGTGTATCTGATCTGGATATTTGTTGTAGCTTCGCTTTACAGGCCCTGTTTGTGGTTTAAAACATATAAAACAAAGCATAATCAGTGGTGGTTAAAGTACATATAACTTAAGCATAAAATCATGGATACTATTCACGAAAACAACCCTTACTATTCAAGAACAGACGATACTATACTTCACGTTGACAATGCCGATTGGAAAAAGATCCTCCCCTCCGATCTCTATGCGGTAGCAAGAGAACAGGCCACGGAAAGGGCTTTTACCGGGCAATACTGGGATAGTGACGAAATTGGCGATTATTACTGTGCCGTTTGCGGTAACCATCTGTTTAAATCGGACGCCAAATTTGCAAGCAGTTGCGGATGGCCCAGCTTTTTTGAAGCGATAAAACCAACAAGTGTTGTGTACAAAGAAGACAATACCTATGGTATGCGCAGGGTTGAAGTTACCTGCGGACGGTGTGATTCGCACCTTGGGCATATCTTTAACGATGGCCCTGCACCTACCTATAAGAGATTTTGTATGAACGGGATCGCCCTGGAATTTGAACCAGGTAAACAAACGCTTTAAAAGCGGAAGATACTAATTGTTAACCCGGTGTAGCAAAACGCCGGGTTCAACTTTTACTTCCTGATGAACAATCCTTGCCCTCAACCCTTTGAGACCTGAAATTCCCTGCAAGTCTTCTATATCAAAAATCTCCATTCTGTCTTCCAATATCCCCTCAGCCTGCAGGATAGAGATATACTTAATATATTCATCCTCTTCAGCGTCGCTGGAATAAACTATAGTAATCCTGCCTGCCTGGGTTATACGCTCTTTGCTGTCTTTAATAAGCGCTTTGTCTATACGCTTTTTTACGATTTCAAAGCGGGCATTGTAACTGCCATCCACATCAAAACGTTTCTCGTCCATCCTAAACCGGATCGAGATTTTTGAGTTATAGATCAGGATCAGCGTAGTAACCTCCAACGGATAAGGCAATGTTGGCCGTTGGCGATAATGTGCATTTTCCATCTCACAAAGCACCCTGATTTGCCATAACCGAAGGTCATGCACCTTCTGCTCATTGAATTTTTTTCTTGGTGCTATGGAACGGCCAATATATAAGTTATGCTCTATGCCATCGGTCTTAAACCTTTCATAGTAATGCGGGAAAATGAGCTGTGCATCCAATTGACGCTGATCGATGATAGACGCCATTTTTTCATTGATAGTCGAAATCGTCTCTTCATACTTCCGGCGGTAGATATGAAATCTTCCTGTTGCCTTTTCGTTTTCTTTGAAATAACGTTTAATGACAGGCACAACATTCTCCCCTGTCATGCTTTCAAACCGGGTGTGAATCTGGTTTTCTATATACGCGTTGATCAACTGTTCGGTATTTGCTTTAAGGGGCAATGCCAGATCATTGATAAAGGCCATCAGCTGTAGTTCCTCTCTCACAAATGTACAGGAACCGGGTTGCTGCTGAAGTTCTTTTAAGACATCAATTATTCCGACCAGCTGATTGCGAAGGTCATTCTGTACACTGGAATTTCTCACATCTGATGATTCTTTAATATCGATCTGTCCATAAAGTGGATAAACGTCGGGAAAAACTATTTCATCCAGATCTGGAGTAGTACCTGAACCTTGCAGGGTGATCGCCTTTATCGCTTCTTCACGAAATTTCCAATAGACACTGGTATGTACCGTAGTATATTTCTCCTGGATGAAAGCATGTACCTGGTTCTGTAAGTCGGCCACCAGCCTGTCGAGAGAGTCAGTTAAAAAAGGCATGACAACCAAAAGCTTATTTGCATTGATACTGTTCAACTCTTTCACTTTTGACGAAACGAGTTCAAGAACGCCCAAAAGACGGCCATTTTTGACTACGGGCGCCAGAATAAAACTATGGATGCCCTGTGCCAGCAAGTGTTTTGCCAGCACACTGTCGGGATCGGACCGCAGCAATTCACCGGTATCTGAAACCGCGAAAAACACTTTTTCATTGATCAGGCTGCGAAAAGAATTGGTGCACAGCACCTCATCCTCACCATTCTCCAATTCATTCGGCAGAATAAAACTATCCACTTTATGACCAAATTTAGCAGAGGTAAATTTGCCTTCTTCCTGATCAAATACGGTAAATCCGATGCGGATATCAGGTGTCCTGTATATAGACCTGAAGATAGATTCGACGTTTGCATGAAAATTGTCATGGTTTAGCACCAGCAGCTGTTCCTTGAAAATTGAAACCGCATTTTCAACAGTAGCGTCGTACAGGGTCATAATGGAGAAACCCTTTAATATCCAGCTTTGTGCAGGAAATTTTTCCTTCCACAATTCCAGGTTATCATAGTTATCAGTCAGTAGATCGATGTCATCCTGGGTCAGCATGACTGATTTTTCAGTAGGAAACACATCCAGGTAATCGGCATTGTATAATAGCCGATAATGTTTAATGACCCCGTTTGCCATGGGGATATCGAAGAAAAAAGGTCTTCCAAAATCCAGTCTTGTTCCATAAATCTCGTTCATGATGATACAACAGCTCATCACATAAGACTGATGTTCATCCAGGTCACGTATAGATATATCAAAATCTTCGCCTGCATCTGCCAGGATGGACTTGAACCGCTCGGTGTGGTTAAATACCAGCTTTCGGAATGGCAGGCTTATGGCCTTAATTTCGTTTTTAGTGAGCACTTCAGGAAAATAATCCTTTAACATTTCCCTGATCAGGTCTGCGTTATCTTCAACCTGCTGAACATCGGTTATACCTTCAGTCAGTTCCGGATGTTCGGCAATCCGGCCCAGCAAAATGCGTGCTTCATCTGCACGCTGGCCAGTTTGACTTTCAGCTACTTTCTCCAGTTCTTCTGCAATGTGACCAAAAGAAAGCTGGATTTTAAAAGGAGTTTCGAGATTGATTGGCTGCTTCATAAATTAGGACTATCACCTAAAGTTAATAAATTTATAGACAGACAGGTTATCAAAATCTCATTCACGGAATCAATTTACGTCAATATGGCCGTTTTGTGGCAGCATGGAGACAGATGATCAATTAATGTTGATCACCTGTCTCTCTATCTGAATAGATGTCGCTGATGGTAATATTCATTTTGAGTATCTTCTGAATCAGCTCGTACACTACGGAGACATTGTTATCTGAAGTGTCAAGAAATTCAAACTCTTCCCAGCCAGTCCCATAAAACCCACCATCCATTGACATTTCTGCATCAACTTCACGATGGATGATCAGTTTGCACAAAAAGAAGAAAGCATTGGACGCAGTGAAGGGAAGTTCCATCACAGCTGACGATATGCTGTCTTCAATTATTCCATCTGCGTAGAAGTAAAGATCACAATAGAGCTGACTTGCCAGTTCATGAATACGCTCGTCGCTGTATAACTCTTCAAGTTCAAACCCGTACATAATACGAAAGGTGTCAATAGCCTCATCAATATATTCGATACACTGATTGATAGCCCTGGAGATCTCATCATCCGAAGCAAGCAATAATTGGAAATATATCGCAGGATCCAGCTCATCATCGTCCAGTGCCAGCAAATCCGGCATATCATCTTCTAATATCGCTTTATACCCGTACTCAGCGAACTTGACAGTGGAAAAACTTAAAACATGAATCACAATAGGAATAATATCCTCTTCAGCGTATTTTACGACAGCCATAAACTCAATTATTATTCAAATATAATAATTATTTAGATGCAGTTTTCAATGCAGCCAAAACCTGCTCGTTTACCTGCCCAAATAATGAAATACCCTTGGCACCATGTTTAAGCGCATATTGCATACCCAATTGCATTTCCTCAGGGGATTTAAAATCTGGCAGGTACAGCCCTGCATATAATGGAAACCTTCCGTCTAAAAATCTCACGCCTTCAGCTACAGCATCACCAATCCATTCTACTGGTTCTTTGTAAAAACCATGATAAATCATAGGGCAAACGCCTGTAAGGTTCCAGTTCGTCCAGTCTTGCCGTACATTTCTGCGTGCAACTTCAGGTGTTGGAAAAACAGCCGCTGTTATCTGCTTTCTATGCTTGCCCGCCACCACTGCCAGTTTGTTCACGATTGTAGTAATGGCATTATAACGATACTGGCGCCATGAAAGGCTCGCCTCGGGAAACGAAATAGCGTCCAAATCCTGTCCCCGAAATTCCTTAAATTTCTCCTTACAAACATCGCAGTAGCAATAATCATATTCAGGAAGCTCCTTTGTTTGCTCAATTTTATAATTTTCCCAAAGATTTACAGGCAGGATGACGTCACAATAACGCACGTAATCAAGGTGTATCCCATCCACGTAATCTTTACTTAGGATTTGCTGCACTTCATTTTCAAGATAGGCCTGCACTTCTGGTTTCGAAGGGCATAACCAGCGGTAGTAATCTACATAAGGAGGGTGCTGAACACAGTTTTCGCCTTTACGGTTTACGGCGTACCAATCGGGATGCGCTTTCATCACCGATTCAATTTTCCTGTTCATGGTCCACATCCAGCGGTGGGCCTCCAGCTTCTGGGCCTTGGCTGCCCTGAAATGCTTTTCGCTATCCTCTTCAAAGAATATACCCCTTACCCCTGCTTCATAATATTTTTTATACAATAAAGCCAGATCTTCTTCTTTATCAGAAAGGTTGGGATTTGTCCACACCCAGTGTTTCCATTTTTTATGATCAGCCGCCGCCGGAATAACCGATGCATTTCCTGCAAGAGGAAGTACAGTGGCTGCAAGACCGGCAATGAGGCCGGATTTAACGAAATTTCTTCTGCTATTCATCACTTTACAATTTGGATTAATCCATCCTGGTTAATAGTTATAGTTGACTGGCTGCTTGTCTTTACACTTAAAAAGAACTGATGGTTTGTAGCTTCCATGTCCAGTGTGTTGTTTTGGCTGTCCAGCGTAAATTCAGGCGCTATGCCAAGCTCCTTTAACGAGCCTGCGTACCTACCCTGTTTCTCCATATATTCTTTCTGACGGTAATAAACCAACCATAAATAATTTCTTTGTTTCTCAGCAAAAGGCAATTCGATTGCCACTTCGCCGGCACCCTTAGTAGCGGTGCTGAAATTGAGGTAGCCCCAGCGTTCTGGGTAATGCATATTGATCAGCCCCTGTGGGGACCATACCCAATTGTGCTCAGGAAGTGTTTTGCCTGCGGCATCTGTGTTTTTAACATATTTACCCTCACTCACAGTAGTTCCCCATTGTACCCTTGAAAAGTTAATTCTCCAGAAATCGCCATTTTCAGGTGATTTTTTCAAATTGAGATGGGTGTAAGGGATGGCCATTTCCACTGTCCAGCTTTTATCTTTATCTGAGGGATCATTTACAGTTCCCTGAACTTTAACGCCTGAACGCACGCCCGACTCCCAACTGCTCAAGCCATCGCCGCCGCTGCGGTAAGGTTTAGGAAGAAACAGGTCCCACATGGTATTGATCGCATTGACCTCCAATTCAAAATATTGATGTGCAGTATTGAGCGGATCAATAAAAACCTCAAAATCATTGTCCTGGAAAATCACTTCATCATGATTTTTCACATAGGCCCAGATATTTGATTCTTTGACCTCAGCAGCAATATAAAGATAATCTTTGTCCCAAATCATTTTACAGCGTGTCTGCTGATAGGGAGCCGGCTGCTTGTTTCCTTCAATATCAGTAAAATCTGTAGTCCAGGGAACGCCCGACCACACTTTATCTTTTAAATCCCCGTCGATAACCGGTGGGTTTACCGCCATTGTTGCAGTATATTGTTTTGGAACGGTGAACAGGTCATTGCCCTTAAATAGATCCTGTGACCGGGCGGCACCGGCAATAAGCAGAGGAATACAATAAAAAGATAAAACAACTATCTTTTTCAAAAAATTTGTCGGCTCAATTAAGCAGTGGTTATACATTTAAAAGGTTTTAGCATAAAAATATCTTCCGATTTCGTCCGATGCATACCGGATCGTGAAAAGTAACAATTTTAGCCACTTTAGCACGAATTATCGCTAAAATAATACGCCCATTTAACTATTTTTAACTTAATCTTTTCCCCGACATTAATTTATCTACGGCCTCCTTAAAGGAACCCGCACGGGTTGCCTGCCCGGAGTTAATGAAATAGATTTCATCGGCATTCTCAATTGTGTTCAACCGGTGGGCAATCACTACCAGCGTGGTTTCTTTAGGCAGGTTGTCCAGTATCTGGCCTAGCAATTTTTCTGTGATGGTATCAATATTTGCCGTTGCCTCATCCAGGATTAGCAGTTGAGGGCGACGTAATACTGCCCGCATGAATGCAATAAGCTGTTTTTGTCCAATACTGAGGCTTTCAGCACCCGAAAGGATTGGTGTTTCTAAGCCCTGCTCAAATGTACTCAGTAAGCCCTCCAGTTTTGCTTCTTTGAGTACCGCAAGAAATTGTTCATTTGAATACTTCTGATACCGCAGATTACTATATAGAATGTTTTCTTTAACGGTACCTGTAAACAGGAATGGGTCCTGCAAAATAAAGCCAATCTTCTCTGCACGTTCTTCGGAGCTATAACTCCGGATATCCTTACCCTTAAGCAAGACCATTCCCTGCAATGGATCGTATAAACGTGCCATTATTGAAGCAGTGGTAGTTTTACCCCCGCCAGTTGGGCCTACAAGTGCATATGTTTTGCCCTGCTCCATCGAAAAACTGATATCATGCAGGATCTCGTATCCTCCGGGATAGCCAAAATGTACGTTTCTGAATTCCAGCAGGGGCGCTTGCGGCGCAACTGTAGTTTCATCAAAGATGGTAATGAGGTTATTGCTCAAAGAGAGGATCTGCGAAATTCTGTCCCATCCCGCCAGGGCTACCTGAAAACTGGTCCACAAAGACGCTAGTTGGCGAAGTGGATTATAAAAGTTAGTTGCATAAGACAGATAACTCACGAGCAGGCCTATGGTAAAATTGCCTTGGGTAATCAGGTAAATACCAAAAGACAAAACGGTTAACTGCGCAATAGAAGAAAACAATCCAAATACGGGCAAAAAAATGTTATTCGCCAGGCCTGCCGCAAGCGCAGTGCGGTAGTTCTCCTTGTTAACCAGGTCAAACCGCTTTCTAAAGTAATCCCTGCGGTTAAATGCGATGATTACCTTGAAATTATTAAGGCTTTCCTGTATTTCGGCACTCATGCCACCAGTGCTTTTCAGATTTTGCGCATTTTTTTCTTTTACCCAGGGAGAAATGACCCTTGTAAAAATAAGTATAAACAAGGCTGGCACCAATGTGGCCAATCCAAGTTCAACATTAATAATCAGCAGGAAGATGCCAGCCCCAATCATGGTGACAATACTTCCAATAAATTGCATGAGTGCCTGTGAAAAAAACTGGTTCAGTTTATCAGTGTCGTTATTTACCCGCGAAATGAGGTCGCCAGCTTTATTTTCATTAAAAAAAGCAAGGGGCAGCTGCTGGATCTTGTTGAAGATTGCATTCCGCAAAGCAAATATAATACGTTGTCCCACACCGCCCATCAGGTTAGTCTGAAAGTAACTGGAGATAAATGCAATGATGTACATGGCCAGCAGGATACCCGAGAAGACCAGCACCCCATGATATTGCCTGGTTTGGATATATTTATCGATTGTATGACCTATTAAATAAGGGCCAAGCAGGTTCAATGTAGAGTTCAGGAGAATGAAACAAACTGCCATCACCAGGTTTTTCCTCTCATTTTCTACCAGTTTCAAGAGACTTTTTAATCCCGACCAGGTAGAATTTTTTCCCTGTCCTGCGGGCAGGCTGTTGAGGTTATAATTCATATTGACTTGTGCTTTGCTGGGAGTTAAAAATCTGTATATACTCGGGACTGTTGGACATTAGTTCTTCATGTGTCCCGGCGGCAAGCATCTCGCCCTGCATGAGCAAAATGATCTGTTCATAATGTGCAATGGCCGCAATTTTCTGGGTTACGGAGATCAGCGTAAGACCAGGATAGTTTTTTGTGATATTTTCCTGTATTTTCAACTCTGTCTGGTTGTCTACCCGCGCCGTAAAATCATCAAGCAACAATACTTTGGGATTTACCGCCAGGGCGCGTGCCAGCATAATCCGTTGTTTTTGGCCCCCGGAAAGACTTAATCCGCGTTCAGATATTTTGGTGTTCAGCCCACTGGGCAGCGCATCTACAAAATCTCTCAATTCTGCTGTAGCGATCGCTTTTTCAAGCGACTCGTCCGTTACTGTATCACTGAAGGCAATGTTTTCGCGGATACTCATGTTGAACATAATACTATCCTGAAATACAAAGCCTACCTGCCCATGAAATGTTTCTGACTGATACTCGCTAATGGGGTGTCCGTCATAGAGAATCTGGCCTGAGCCCGCCGGAATCAAGCCTGTAAGCAAGTATAGCAATTGTGTTTTTCCCGCAGCTGTAGGGCCTATCACTGCTATTTTTGCTCCTGCCGTTACCTGGAAAGAGATGTCCTTTAATGTAGCCTTCTGCCCGTTATTTAGACAGACGTCCCGAACTTCTATTGCCCCCGAAATACTGCTGGTCAGCAGCCCCTTTTCAGGCAGATCTTCAGTATCAAGTACCTCTCTGATCCTGTTGAATGATGCCGTTGCCTGCGCAATTACATTGCTCATAAAACCGATTACAAGAATAGGGAATATCAACAGTGCCAGATAGCTGTTGAAAGCAGCAAAATCGCCAATGGTCATGCTTCCTGAAATGACATAATGACCACCGAGCGCCAGAATAGTCAAGCCGGCCATATTTGCGGTGAAAACAATAATTGGGATCAGCCAGGCAAAAAGTCTCAGGATAGTTAGGCCTATATCTTTTGCCTGTGTGCTCGCCTGAAAAAACTTTTCGTATTCCAGTTGCTGGGAATTGATAACCCTGATTAATGCAGAACCAAGAATACTTTCGTTGATGACCTTATTGAGCCAGTCGATCACCTCCCTGCTCTTTTTAAACAATGATTTAACCTTTCGCAAAACCAGATAAAATGCCCCGCCAATTATTGGAATAATTGCGATAGTGGTCAACGCCAGTTTCCAATTGATTCCCAGCAACAGGACACTTGCACCGATAATGATAAAAATTGAAGAAACAATAGATGCAATTGCCTGCGCAACAAAAAGTTTTATGGCATCTACATCAGACGTAAGATTGGTTAGTAGTTTTGATGGGCTGGTTTTTTCAATAAAGGCAAAACTCTGATCTGATATTTTAACGGCTAACCTGGTGCGTAGATCCCGTGCAACTTTTTCGGAAGTATAGGTTTGAACAACCCCCTGAAGATAAGTAAAGATGAAAATCACCAGCGCTACAGTACTAAACCGTACGATCATTGGTTGATAAAAGAACTCGCCTCTGTTAAATGCATCGATCCCCTGACCTATCAGTGTAGGTAACCACAAATTCAGTCCATTACTGATTAAGGCAAACAGAATAAGGAGGGCTACCATCATTGAGTATGGCTTGAGCAGGCTAAACACTCCCGGCGACTGCTTTTTCCCGGCATCAAATTTTTCTTTCATCGAAGATATTATTGCTATTAGCCCGGAAGACTATTCCATTCATGTATAGTATGCAATAGTCTTCTGCTCAACAAACCTGTTAATGATAAATGTTGATCAGGTTGATGAAGGTATAAAAATTTAATTAAATTTTGCCTTCATAAATATCAATCATCTCCCCGATTAACCTCGCATGATCGCCTTCGAGGATAATACGGACATCGTCAATTGAGCCATCGTACTCGTACATAGGAGTTTCAAGATCAGGATCCAGATCTCTTACTGAAACAGCTTTCCAACGGTAGCCGTCCCTGAGAATTTCGCCAACAAGCCCTCCATGATAGAGCACTTTATAAACTGCTGATTCCTGAGGGTGTATATTGAGGTCAAATTTTTGACCATCAAGGTTAACGATAATATTAAATGGGTCCATTTTGCGTGTTTATGGTGTAACAAAAGAATATACAGATTGTTCGGTAAACCTGTATTATTAGCCGACTGACCCACAAGATTTAATTGGGGTCCTAAAAAGAATTCAAGACCAGGGGAGATCCACTAAACTATTTGTAGAGTTCCTGCTCTTCAGTAAAATAAGTTTTTCTGCCACCGGTTTTTTTCATCTGAATAGGAACGCCCGATGGGCTATGAGTCTTTTTAGGGTTGTGTATCTTCATAAAATCGCGTACTTCACCACTGATTAATCCGGGATGATTATCGAAAATGTGTTGAATAGCTGTTTCCAATACATGCCTGACTGCTTTGAAAAGGCTTTTTGATTTAACTACAGGAATTTGATTTGCTATGGAAAACGGTGATATCCCCGCCTCCCACAGGATCTCATCGGCATATGCATTTCCAATTCCACGAATAATATGCTGATCTAAGAGAATGTTTTTGATTACCGCTTTTTTGCTCGCCAAGAGCTGCTCGAAGAATTTGGCATCAACGTCTTTCGCCAGTGCATCCGGGGCATCATCCTCTGCAGGATTCAATGTGGCATGAGCCAAGCCACGGAAATCGGTAAGCACAAGGCGCGATCCGTCTTTAAATACCAGCTGAATGATGGGATACTTTGGGACTTCATCATTTTTGACCAAATGAAGTTCACCATTCAGCATCAGGTGCATACTCAAAATCGTTTTATTTCCGAATTGGAAATAAAGCTCTTTTCCAACGCGGTATATCTTCTCTATTTTATGTTTATCAAGCGCTTCATTCAGTTCCTTTGCAGACACATTCAGCTTTTTTGTATTCGTGGCTACAACCTCTATGATTGACTTTCCAGCCAACTGACGGTGTAGGTTACGACTAAAAACTTCCAGATCAGGTAACTCAGGCATACGCTATTCTCTTTATTACGATAACCAGACTACGCAAAAAAAAGTTTGGTTAACATTCATTTTTTTGCGGACAGCATCCGCGTTACCTGATGCGATTAACTTACTACTGTCCCAAAAGGTAAAAGACGCGGAATTTCGCGGAAGTAATAACTCTGTAAAAACACAGCCAAATTTATGAAAGAAATGATGGGAGACATTTATATATCCCACTATTTTAGTATATTAGGTTAATCATGAAGATGCTCTCACCTATCATTTTTTGGTTCTGGTCTTCGAAATGTTTGTTAAAGCTGCGCCATAACAAGCAGGATTCAAATGACCGATAAATAAACCTTATGAAAAATATAAATGTTCATAAATGAAAAAAGTGATAGTTCAAGACACGAATGCGGATTTACTGGAAACGATGACCATTATTTTGGAAGATGCAGGATATAAGGTTGAGGCACTACGGCAATATAAAGATGTATTTCCTAAAATCGAAAATTTTCAACCCCATTTAATTTTACTCGATTTCAGGCTTTCCGGCGAGGATGCAGTATCGACCTGCAAGGAAATCAAAAAAAAATATCCCGACCTTGCGGTGCTGGCCATGAGTTGCAGTGTATGCATTGAGCAAGAGTATCTGCAGGCTGGATTCGATGACTTTATTGCCAAACCATTTGACATCGATCATCTGTTCACTGTTCTGAAAAAATATAGCTCCCCTTCCTAATATCCCAATGATCATCCTGCCCTGGATTACTTTGTGTAATTTTGAATAAACCAATATAAACCGCTATGAAGCAACTCTTAGTCTTTCCGGTAATAATGATTATTGCTATGACATCATCATGCAGTAATGACAACAAAAAAGCTGATAACCAGACAAAAGAAACATCAAATCCTTTTTCGAAGTATAGTACACTGGATTACCAGACTCCGGCATTCGACAAAATAAAAGACGCGGACTTTGAACCTGCGCTTGAAGAAGGAATGAAAATTCAGCATGATGAAATGCAGAAGATTGCCGAAAACACAGCGGCACCGACGTTCGAAAATACAATCGTCGAAATGGAAAAAAGCGGGCAGATGCTTACGCGCGCCAATTATGTTTTTGACCTCATGACCGCTGCTAATACTAATCCCGGACTACAAAAGCTTCAGGAACAAATGGCTCCTAAACAAGCCGCCCACAGGGACGCGATCTTCCTCAATTCCAAATTATTTAAACGTGTTGAAACTGTATATCAAACCAGAGCGGCACTGAAAGCAGATGCAGAGTCAAAACGGCTGGTCGATTACTACTACCAATCCTTTGTACTTGCGGGATCAAAATTATCTGATGCCGATAAAATGCTACTAAAAAAACTTAACGAAGAAGAAGCGCTGCTAAGTGCGAAATTTTCTAACCAGATGCTGGCCGCTAACAAGGCAGGATCGCTCGTCATTTCAGATGAAAAAGAACTGGCCGGTCTGCCGCCAGGAGAAATGGACGCCGCCGCACAAAATGCAAAGGCGAACAAGTTAAATGGAAAGTGGCTGATATCCCTTCAAAATACTACACAACAACCCGATCTTCAATCACTCAGCAACCGTAGTACCCGGGAAAGGCTTTTTAGTTCTTCATGGAACAGGACAGAAAAAGAAGACGCTAATGATACCAGGGTCACCATATCCAAAATAGCTAAGTTGCGGGCGGATAAAGCCAAGTTATTGGGATTTCCTAATTATGCTACCTGGAAATTACAGGATCAGATGGCAAAAACGCCTTTGGCAGTGGAAACATTTTTTGCCAGGCTTGTACCTTCTGCCACGGCAAAGGCAAAGGCTGAATCTGCTGATATCCAACAACAGATAAACCTTGAAAAAGCAGGTTTTAAAGTTGAGCCGTGGGATTGGAATTATTATGCTGAAAAAGTGAGGAAACTGAAATATGATTTAGATGAAAGCCAGGTCAAACCCTATTTTGAATTGAACAAAGTTTTGGAAAAGGGGGTATTTTATGCGGCTACCGAGCTCTACGGGATCAGCTTCAAAGAGCGCAAAGACCTCCCTGTATACCAGAAAGATGTAAAGGTTTATGAAGTTTTCGATAAAGACAATACTAAAATGGGATTATTTTATTGCGATTACTTCAAAAGGGACAATAAAAACGGTGGAGCCTGGATGTCCAATCTGGTAGGCCAATCTAAACTTATGGGTACATTACCTGTGATTTACAATGTTTGTAATTTCACGAAGCCAGCTACAGGTCAACCGGCTTTGATCAGCTTTGATGACGTGATTACCATGTTTCATGAATTTGGACACGGATTACATGGCCTCTTTGCCAGTCAGCAGTACCCAAGCCTGTCCGGGACTAATGTAGCAAGGGATTTTGTTGAGTTCCCCTCTCAATTTAACGAACATTGGGCACTTGATCCAAAAATCATGAACAACTATGCCCTGCATTATAAAACTGGTCAAAAAATACCACAGCTTTTAGTAGACAAAATCAAAAAAGCCGCTACCTTCAACCAGGGTTACAAGCTGACAGAACTGCTGGCGGCAGCCTCGCTGGACATGGCATGGCACCAGTTGCCCGCATCGGATGCGTTACATCAAACTGACGAGTTTGAAAGTGCAGCGCTTAAAAAATTACAGCTCTCACTCTCGGAGGTCCCTCCACGTTACCGTACAAGTTATTTCTCGCACATATGGGGTGGCGGCTATGCTGCGGGGTACTACGCGTATTTATGGACTGAAATGCTGGATGATGATGCTTATTCCTGGTTTGAAGAAAACGGGGGCTTAACCCGTTCAAATGGCCAACGCTTTAGGGATATGATCCTATCAAAAGGAAACACAGTTGATTATGGACAAATGTTCCGCGATTTCAGAGGACATGATCCGAGAATAGAACCTATGGAAATTAACAGAGGATTAAAGTAATAACACGGAAGTACTATTTTGTGGGATTGATAAAAGCAGAGGCATGACGTCTGCAAACGTCATGACCCCCGCCTCAACAGGCGTGAACAATGAACACCTAAACCACCTGTTTATACTATTGCTTCCTCAGCAATTCCTCAGGATTTAAATTGAAATCCGGAAATAATGTTGACAGTGAGCCACCAGTATACATATTGACGCCAGCAGACTGGAATTTGCCTTTTTTGTTCAATACATATACAAACAGGTGCTTTCGTTTTGGGTTTACAATCCAATATTCTTTAACACCGGCATCTTCATAAACTTTATATTTATCAATCAGTTCTCTCCAGTTATTACCACTGGAGAGAACTTCTACCACAATGTCAGGCGTACCGACGCAGCCGCGCTCGTCCAGTTTTTCAGGATCGCAAACCACACAGATATCCGGCCGGACTACAGTTACAATTTCTGCATCACCGGAAGATAAGTGCGGGAGCCTGACATCAAACGGCGCAATAAAAACCTCAGCCTCCTTTTCGGCTAAATAATTGTGCAACTTTGCGAAAATCAGTCCGCACCAACGCTGGTGCGTAAGCGAGGGTGCCGGAGACATCCTGAACACCCTTCCGCCTATCAATTCCACACTATCCTCAAAACGCACGGCAAAGTAATCAGCATAACTATAGGAACCGGAGCAGTCTGGTTCGCACACATGGCTTACCGGGTTGATATCATTCTGGATAGCTTCATACAATTTATTCTTTAATTCCTGAAATTTTTCGTTTAATAAAGGTTTCTCATCCATAGCTATAATTTAATTTTTAGTAAACTTAACATCTCCAATGCATTAATAAAAACATTTGTTTTGCTTAAAAGAAACAAAATATTTCAATCAGAGCAGATAGTTGAAATAGCCATGTACATTTTAACTTATGTTAAACATTGTTAAAATTTATCTAAAAAAAATTCCATTAATTAATTTAGGGATATATAATTCACAAAATTTTACACCGCCGCAGCACTTTTATGAAGAAAACGGTTACTTTATTTCTATGGATATTTAACTTGAGCGGGCTTTGTGAAGTGTACGCCCAGGATTCTATTGGGAGAAGAAAAGACATTGTTCCCCAGCCCGATATTACACAACTGAATACCATCGATATCAGAGGAAAAAAACCACTGGTAGAAATGAAAAATGGCAAAATCATTTTGAACATTGCCAACAGCATACTTGCTACTGGAAATACAGCAATGCAGATATTGGCCCGGGCGCCAGGTGTAACTGTGGATCAGGACGGACATATTAGCCTGAGGGGAAAAAGCGGCGTAAACGTAATGATCAATGGAAAGTCCAGTTATTTATCTGCAGAACAATTGGCAAATTTTCTGCGCTCTATGAATGGGAATACTATAGAAAGCATTGAATTGATGACGCAGCCCCCATCGAGGTACGACGCTTCTGGCAGTGCCGGAATAATCAATATCAAATTGAAAAAGGCAAATGGTTATGGTACCAATGGCAGTGTCACCGCCGGCTTTGGCTATGGCAGGTTCCATAAAGCCAATGGGAGTATCACTTTAAACCATAACGTAAAGCACTTTAGCGTTTATGGTAATTACGATTATGCCAATACCAAAGAATTTGAAGAGTTGAAATTGAAGCGGAGTAATACTAACGCAGCCGAATCAACCTTCTTTAATCAGCATACCTACGACGTAACCCAGAGAAATAACAACACCTATAAAGCCGGCATCGATTATGCTATCAATGATAGAAATACCCTCGGAATAGTTTTTAGCGGCTATAATAACAAGAATACTATACAAACTGAAAACAGTACCCGGATAGGAAAATCGCCGTTGGTAGCAGATTCTACCATACTGGCTGTTAATCCGGGAAAAAGTTATTACCGTCACCGGTCGTTTAACCTTAATTATAAGGCATCAATTGACACTTCAGGGCAGGAAATTAGTGCTGATGTTGCTTATTCGGTATTCAGCAACAGTAATGACATCGTTTATAACAACTATTTCTACGATCCCGCCGGGATTGAATTTAAGATGCCTGTAATTTATAGGAATGCAACGCCTTCGGCAATAAAAATCTGGTCAGGAAAGGTAGATTACGTACTTCCCTTCACTGCGAAATCGAAACTTGAAACAGGACTAAAAAGCAGTTATGTTCATACGGACAACAATTTGATATTTGAGAGCTACAGCCAGGACTCCTGGAAAAACGTTCCATACAGGAGCAACCAGTTTATCTATACAGAATATGTTAACGCAGCATATGCCAATTTCAGCAAGGAGATTGCTTCAACCTCATTACAATTAGGTCTGCGTGCTGAACTGACCAGTTCTGATGGAAACTCACCTACCCTGCAAAACAGGGTAAAGAGAAATTATTTTGATCTCTTTCCAAACCTTTCTTTAAGTCATAAATTTTCAGCAGAACATGAGGGCGGAATCTCCTATAGCAGAAGAATTGACAGACCGGACTACCATTCTTTAAACCCTTTTGTATATTTCAACGATCTCTTTACTTATTACCAGGGTAATCCGCTGTTAAAACCTCAATACACCAATAGTGTTGAACTTACTTACGGTTACCACAAAAAACTGAACTTAACGCTTGGGTATAATCATACCAAAGATGTGATCAGTACAACGTTGGTTACCGATACGGTGCTAAAAACACTTTATATTAATGATCAAAACCTGGCATCGCAACATACCTACAACCTAAATGTAAATATGCCTGTTGCAATTACCGGATGGTGGAACGCTGCAAATAATGCAACGTTTTATTACACCAGTTTCGATTCTCCGGATTTGATGGGTTCCACTTTCCATAGTGGTAAAGCAACTTATCTTCTCAATACGACCCAATCTTTTAGCATTTCAAAATCAATAAATGCTGAAGCCTCGGCCAATTATCAATCAGCACAGGTATACGGCACCTATGCGGTAAAACCACTATACAGCGTAGACCTGGGCATAAGCAATTCTTTTGCAGACAACAGGGCCAGCATCAAGATTGCAGCGAACGATATATTTAATTTGGCGAAAGCCAGAATCAGCAGTGCAATTGCTTTACAGGACTATCAATTGATACAAAAACAGGAAAGCAGGATCTTCAGGATCACCTTTAGCTATAATTTTGGTAACAATCTCATCAAAGCCAGAAAGGCCAAAAAAAATGCGGCCGATGAGGAACAGCAACGTGTAAAACCTGGCAATTGACCTGCCAAACAGAACAAAAAAAAATGAAAAAAAAAACATATATGTGCACAATAATATGATTTTTTGAACGCTTATGTATGTGAGAGCGTTAATTAGATGGCGGGGATCATTCGAAAGGATTATCCCCGCTTCTTTTTTGATTCTTTTCCGTCAAATCCATTGGTTTAGAATCAACACGCCAATCAGGCCCATAACAGAGATCAGACTTTCCATCATTGTCCATGTTTTGAATGTGTCCTTTAGATTGAGGTTAAAGTATTCTTTGAACATCCAGAATCCTGTATCATTTACATGAGATAACATTAAACTTCCCGCACCAACCGCCAACACCATCAGTTCTGGCGACGCCCCTGCGGTTATAAAAGGAATTACCATCCCTGACGCTGTCAGCGCAGCAACGGTAGCCGATCCCAGGGTGATCCGTAACAATGCAGCAATCAGCCAGCCGAGCATAAGTGGTGAAACAGAAAGGCCTGCGGTGAGCAATTTCACCTCTTCTCCAATACCACTATCCACCAAAATCTGTTTAAAAGCACCACCCGCAGCAATAATTAAAATAATCATAGCTATGTTTTTAACCCCTTCTGCACAAGATTCCATAGCCTTCTCTATGGGTATACGCTGAATTATCACAGTGATAATAATTGCAAATAGCAAGGCTACGGTGGGATCTGCGATGAAGGCAAATATATTTATAGCAAGCTGACCTGAAGACAAGAAGCCACCGATCGTCCCTAAGGCAATAAAAAATATCGGAGAAAGGGCCGTGATAAAACTTTCCCATGCGGAAGGCAGTCCTGTTTCTTCGACCAGGCCGCGGTTTTCAGCAATCGGGTCACGATGCGGAACCCTGATGATCAACCTTGAAAAAAATATTCCGGCTATGATAGCTATAGGTATACTCAGCACAAGCCCGTAAATTAATACCCTTCCAATATCGGCATGAAAAATACCGGCCAGGGCCACAGGCCCGGGATGAGGCGGCAGAAATCCATGTGTAACAGAAAGGGCCGCTGCCATAGGGATTCCAACATAAAGTCTTGGCAGCTTTGCAGCCGAGGCGATGCTGAAAACTAAAGGAATAAGCACTACAAACCCGGCGTTATAAAAAAGGGGTATCCCTACCAGTATGCCGGTAAGTAATACTGCCCATTGTATATTGCCCACGCCAAAAAGTCTAATAAGTACAAATACGATTTTCCTGGCGGCACCACTGTCTTCTGCAAGTTTACCTACCATCGCACCAAGCGCAAGCACCATCACCATTCCGCCAAGGGTGCTTCCTATTCCATTAGTCACGGCACTCATTACTTTCTGGACAGGCAGCCCCAGCATCAGACCGGTGAGCACCGATACAATTAACAGGGACAACATGGGGTTTACTTTTTTAAGGATCAGGATCAGCAGAATTATAATTCCGGCAAGTACACATAGTAAATCCATTGAATAAATATTTGGTTTAGGGTGACCGTAAATTACTAAATGCATTTGTGAAATTGAAGGCAAACTTGATAAAGGAGGAAAAGATTTCATGTGAGGTAGAACGGATGATCTATACTTCAGCCCTGACCTTATTGACACAAGCTACGTTCATAATTTTTGCGTCATAAAAAGCTAAGTATTTAAAAATAGGTCTGCTTATGTTTTAAAAGCAACACTATTGCCTTTACATTTGCACCCATGAAATCATCTACCAAACATGAAAGATTAGATCATTTAGGCATTGTTGCATCTGTTGCCTGCTCGATTCACTGCGCAGCACTGCCTTTGATCATCACAATATTGCCATTGGTAGGCCTGGAAGTACTGGCTAATGTTTGGGTAGAAATATCTATGATCTGTCTTTCCCTTATAGTGGGCATATACTCGCTGAGCACCTCCTACCCGCGCCATAAAAAAATACAGCCAATACTTATTTTGACAGCAGGTTTTGTTCTAATTGCAGCGGGGCATTTTGTTTTGGAAAACCTGGAGGCCATTATTGTTCCGTTGGGCGGTTTTACTATTGCCGCCGCACACCTGATCAATTGGAAATATGGGCGTATTTGCAAACATCAATAAATCATTTATTCCAGGCAAACTACAGTTTTATCCAGAGCCAGCTACAACCTCCCTGTAAAAGTTAGTATAAATAAAAAGGGCAACCCAAGCGGGATACCCTTTCAAAATACTTTTATTTGTTTAACCTATTCTACAATTGCCCTGAACATCAATGCGCCTACAGTTAAATTAGTACGGCTATCTATCAATATTGCCGATCCATTTGCTTTATTCTCTGAATACAGATCATATGCCAGTTCATCAGCGGTTTTAATTACTACCCGGCCAATGTCATTTAGTTTGAATTCAAACGCATCTTCTTTTGCCAGGGTATTGATATCTACCTTGTACATAATTTCCCTCACCTTACATTTTGTCAGTTTACTATTGTGCTGCAGGAGATAGGTGATAGAGTCATCCATCGGCTTATTATCCATCCAGCACAGGTCGGCCTCAATCAATTGTGAACTTTGCGGTAAATGCGCTGAATTGACCAATACATCACCCCTGCTGATATCAATATTATCTTTCAGGTGCAAAGTTACAGACATACCTGCAAATACTTCTTCTGGTGTTTGTTCAAAAACCTCAATCCTGTCAATGACAGAGCTACTTCCGGATGGTAATACAGTTACTTTATCATTCACTTTAAAGGTTCCGCTCAATATCCTTCCCGCGTAACCTCTATAGTCATGAAGTTCATCAGTCTGAGGCCTGATCACCCATTGCACAGGCATCCTTGCAAAATCAGAAGTCTGATTACCAGTCACTTCCACAGTTTCGAGAAAATTCAGGAGACTTGTGCCAGTATACCATGGCATGTTCTGTGAAAGGTTTACAATATTATCTCCCCTCAGCGCGCTCACAGGAATAAATGTTACATCATTCAGGTTTAAATTGGCAGCGAGTGCTTTATATTTTTCTGTGATGTTATTGTACACTTCTTCACTGTAACCTTCCATATCCATTTTATTGATACAGATCACCACATGGCTTACACCCAGCAACGAAACAAGATAAGAATGCCTTATGGTCTGTTCCACCACACCATTCCTGGCATCAATTAAAATGATCGCAAGATTTGCCGTTGAGGCACCGGTAACCATATTACGGGTATACTGGATATGTCCAGGTGTATCTGCAATAATAAATTTCCGCTTTTCCGTCTGGAAATATTTGTAGGCTACATCAATCGTAATTCCCTGTTCCCTTTCTGCCCGGAGGCCGTCAGTTAAAATGGCAAGGTCAATTGAACCATCATCATTTTTGCGGTTGGAATTTTGAAGTGCCTCCAGCTGGTCTGCCAGGATTGAACCAGTATCATATAATAAACGTCCGATCAGTGTACTTTTTCCGTCGTCTACGCTTCCTGCAGTAAAAAATTTGAGTATGTTCATTAAAAGTATCCTCCTTTTTTGCGGTCTTCCATTGCTGCTTCCGATACTTTATCGTCGAGACGGGCACCACGTTCACTTATTTTTGATGCGCTGATTTCATCAATAATATCGTCAATCTGATCAGCTTCAGATTCAACTGCAGCCGTACAGCTCATATCCCCTACAGTACGGAATCTCACCATACGGTTGGTTACCTCATCAGCTTCATCCATGTTTAGGAAAGGTGATGCTGCCATCAGTTGTCCATTCCTGGTTATACAATCTCTGTTATGTGCGAAATATATTGACGGGAGGTCCATTTTTTCACGGCGGATATAATTCCAGACATCAAGTTCTGTCCAGTTACTAATGGGAAATACTCTTACATTTTCACCTTTGTGGATTTTTCCGTTGTAGATATTCCATAATTCCGGGCGCTGACGCTTAGGGTCCCATTGTCCAAATTCATCCCTCACTGAGAATATCCGTTCCTTGGCCCGCGCTTTTTCCTCATCCCTCCTTGCACCACCAATACACGCATCAAAACCATGTTTGGCTATGGTGTCCAATAAAGTGACGGTTTGCAGGGAATTCCTGCTTGCGTTTTTTCCCTTTTGCTCAATCACTTTACCCTCGTCAATTGATTCCTGAACGTAACCAACAATGAGTCTTTCCCCAAGGCGTGCCACCATCTGGTCGCGGTAAGTAATTGTTTCTTCAAAATTATGCCCGGTATCAATATGTACCAGGGGGAATGGAAATTTGCCCGGACGAAACGCCTTTTCAGCTAGCCTTACCAGGGTAATAGAATCTTTTCCGCCAGAAAACAATAGCGCAGGCTTATCAAATTGCCCCGCTACCTCGCGCAGAATGTGTATAGCTTCTGCTTCTAATTCGTCTAAATAATCAAGGTTATATTTACTCATGTGTTTTACATTATTGTGTGGCATGCAAACCACATTCTTTTTTTGACTGGTCTTCCCACCACCATCTTCCTGCCCTGAAATCTTCACCTGGCTGAACCGCCCTTGTGCAGGGTGCACAGCCTATGCTCGGAAAACCTTTGTCATGAAGGGTGTTGTATACAATATTATTCTTTTTAATATAAGCTTTAACTTCATCGAGATTCCACTCAAATATAGGATGAAACTTGATCAGCTGATTGGCCTCGTCCCATTCCAGATTCGACATATCCGTCCTGTTAAGCGATTGTTCAGCCCGTATTCCTGTTACCCATAATTTATTACCGCTGAGGGCCCTTTTTAAAGGAACAATCTTTCTGATATGACAGCATTGTTTCCTGTTCTCTACAGATTCATAAAAACTGTTAGGCCCTTTCAGGGAAATCATTTCTTCCAATGCCGCCGCATCAGGGTGATAGGCAAAAATAGGTTTCTGATAAATCTCCAGCGTCCTGTTCCAAACATAATAAGTTTCAGGAAAAAGGCGACCAGTTTCAAGGGTAAAAACCCTTACAGGCAGATTATTGGCAAAAATCATATCAGTGATTACCTGATCTTCCCATCCAAAGCTGGTAGAGAAGGTGATTTGTCCGGGAAAGGATTGCGCAAGAAAAGCTATGGACTCAACAGGCCCCATATCCTTAATTTGCGCAGCTATTTCGTCCAGGTATGCTTTCATTGTGTTATATAACTTTTAAAATAAACAGGACTATCGTCCTTAAACTAACCAGCATCACAATTATTCCTACTGATACCATAATGCTTTTGGCAGAGATACGGTTCGAAACACGTGCAGCTATCGGCGCAGCCAGGGCACTTCCAATTACCAATCCGGCAACTGCTTCCCAATGGGCCGACTTGATCATGGTGATAAAAGTAAGTGAGCTCATCAGCGCGATGAAAAACCGGGTAAGCTTCACCGTTCCCAGAGAGAACCGCGCGTTCCGTCCTCCGGCAATCAGACTTGACAAAACGATAGAACCCCATCCGCCACCGCCAACAGCATCAATGAATCCCCCGCCCAGGCCCAAAAGACCAATCTTTTTTATTTTTCCATCTTTGTGCTTACTGGATATGTTAAATGCCTTGGTCAAAATTACGCCGCCCAATATCAATGTATATAATGAAACCAGGGGTTTGGTGTATGCACTATAATGTTCCAGCGAAGATAAAAGATACGCACCTGATACCGCTCCTATAATACCCGGAATAATCAGCATTTTAAATAGTTTCCAGTTTACATTTCCCATACGGTAATGCATCCATCCCGCTATCCCATTGCTCAATACTTCAGAAAGGTGCACTCCCATACTGGCAGAAGCCGGGGGTATACCCATCGACAAAGAAAAGGCTGTTGAAGTAACTCCGTAAGACATTCCGATAGCCCCATCAATCATGGCAAAAACAAATCCACCCGCCAGAAACCAATAAAACACAGGATTAATCCCGGCAACGTAAGCCTGAAACTCAGGTTCCCTGTTCCAGAATACAACAATCAGCACCGCGATAGACAATATGATCGTTACCCAGATCAGCCACTTGAATGTAGGGAGAATTTGTTTATGGGCAGCTGCCTTAACCGCGTCTGCTCTGACTGCAACCGCTTCTGGTTTCACTGTTGAGTTAACCAATACAGCGCTCACCTCATTCAGTTGTTTCACTTTTGAGCTAAAGTCTCCCTGTAAAGTATTTCTGAATGTACTCATTTGCTGTAAGGTAATGTCTAACTCAGCAGGCAGGCTTTCATTAAACAGTTCTTTCAATCTTTTAGCTATAGTTGGCGATTTACCATTGGTTGATATGGCGATTTTTAGATCTCCCTTTTTTACGATTGACCCCAGGTAGAAATCACATAAATCAGGTTTATCTGCCACATTTACCAGCAGTTTCAATGCATGGGCATCGCGCCGGATCTCTTCATTTAAAACATTATTATTCGTTGCGGCAATAATGATATCAGCGCTTTTCAGGTCTGTAGCGGCGTAACTCTTTTTAAGGAGAGTAAGCTGAGGCAATTGACCGGCAATAGAAGTAACCTCTTCGCAAATTTCCTCCGCCACAATGGTAATTTTTGCCCCTTCGCTTTGCGCAAGTACGGCAGTTAGTTTTTCAAGACCAACAGGACCAGCACCAATAATCAAAGTATGCAGCTGATTGAGTTTTAAAAAAACAGGAAATAACTGGTTACCTTTTAATTCCACGTTTCCCAACTATAATTCCTCTTTAACTGCTGCAAAAAAATCTTTGATCGGCTGAAACTGGGGATGCAGTGATACCACTTCACCAAATACCAGGATAGCCGGTGCTGCAATTCCCTTCTCTTCTACAACCTCTACAATGGTATCAACAATACCAACAGCAAGTTTCTCATTATCAGTAGATCCGCTCTGAATAACCGCAACGGGCAGATTATTTTTATGCTCCTGCTGATATAATTTCACTATATCCTTCAGTTTGTTCAGGCCCATCAGCACAACTACAGTTGCCTTTGTCCTGGCAGCTTCATACAAATCATTTGATATCGCACCTGAGGCGGTGGTTCCTGTCACAACCCAAAAGCTTTCGCTCAGCCCCCTGTGTGTTACAGGAATTTGCTGTAAGCCCGGTACAGATATCGAACTGGACAAGCCCGGAATAACCTGTGCAGGAATGCTGTAACTTGCTGCAAAATTAAGCTCTTCGTAACCACGCCCAAATACAAAGGGATCACCCCCTTTTAAGCGCACCACATGACCATAATTTAACGCGTAGTCAACCATGAGTTTGTTCACTGCTTCCTGTGAATAAGAGTGTTCGCCGGAGCGTTTCCCAACATATACTTTAATTGAATCCGCCGAAGCGTATTCGAGTACCTTTTCGTTTACCAGCGCATCATACAAAACTACATCAGCATCTTTCAGTGCATTGGCACCTTTCATGGTAATCAGTTCAGGGTCACCCGGACCAGCGCCAACCAGCGTGATCCTTGGTTCTCTGATTTTTCTCGTTGATACTATCATGCGTTCACCTGAGCGCCCCTTTTCGCCTTCATTTCTTTATAAAATTCCGTAGCCTGATTCAGGTACGTGATTGCAAATTCCTCAGTAGGTTCATTTTTATTGATTTGCAGCACAAAGTCGTTGAAACTTGCAGGCAAAATAACCTCTCCGGTTTCAATAAAATGGGTGTCAAATTCTCTTACAATACCAATCTGCGTACTGCTATTAATGCCTTTATCCAGCAACAGTGCTTTTGCTGTATTTACCATTACACTATAAGAGTGGTAAATTGCGTCTGACCAGGCACCTGCTTCAAATGCTTCGCCAGCCCATTGCAGTTTTTCTTCACCCTCCA
>Ga0247734_1000363_pt1 | contig 40005 bp, 28 predicted proteins | sample UWRJL103311B2_FD_180933 | JGI IMG/M metagenome (GOLD analysis project Ga0247734, IMG submission 180933) | Plant litter microbial communities from Arlington Agricultural Research Station in Wisconsin, United States - UWRJ-L103-311B-2 | ecosystem: Environmental > Terrestrial > Plant litter >...
ATCGGCGTTTACCTCCGGCAAATAGGTTGGTGTATGCAATGCAGATTGAAAAAGCCCGCCTGCCGGGCCGTCGCCTGTCCTGCCCTGGGTACGATACGAGCGGGACACGCTATTGCTGGTACCTACCTGGATCTTGTCGCTGATGCGTTGGTCCAGGTTCACCTTAAAGCTGGCGCGGCTGAAGTCTATCGGTTTAATATCAGCTTCCTGTTTGGTGTACCCTGCACCTATATAGTATTTGGTATCTTTTGAACCACCTTCTAAGGAAAGATCATAATTCTGCAGCTGGCCGTTTCTAAAGATCTGGTCGAGGCGATCGTAGGTGTTCTGGTCCTGCGGTAAGCCTCGTGGTGCAGGCAGCAATGTAGGGTTATCGGTTAACGCACGGAACGGAACATTCCTGTAGGTGTTCATACCTGCGGTGTTGCCCGCCGCAGTTGCATCGGCAAAGGAGTTGCGGTAAAATTCGTTTACAATTTCGGCATGCTCGGGGCCGGTAGTTAAATCCCAAAGGCTTCCTTTTGGCTGCCAGGCTATCCCCTGCAAGGTATTAAAGCTTACTTTTGGCCGGGCATTAAAATTACCGCGTTTGGTGGTAACAATTACAACCCCGTTGGCACCACGGGAGCCGTAAATGGCAGTCGCGCTGGCATCTTTAAGCACCTCAATGTTCTCTATATCGCTTGGGTTGATATCCGCAATGGGTGATGTTGCCCTGCCCCCGGTGTTTACAGTTTGCAAACTGGTGTTGTTCATAAACACCCCATCAACAATATACAAAGGGTCGTTACTTGCATTTATGGATGTGGTACCGCGTACCCTTACAAATACGCCGTCGCCGGGTACGCCTGTATTGGAGTTGATCTGCAAGCCGGTTGCCTTACCCTGCAGTTGTGCATCAAAGCCTGCAACAGGGTTATTTTTAACTTCCGCAGCTTTTATGGTTGTAATGGCACTGATAAGATCCTTACGGGTTTTGGTACCGTAACCCACTACTACAACATCATTAAGCACTTGTGAAGAAGGTTTAAGATAAATTTCGATAGGGCTGCCGTTTACCACCAGCTCCTGCGTTTCGTAACCCAGAAACCTTACAATGAGAGTGTATGGAAATTTCTGACCGGTTACAAAATCAAATCGGCCTTCGTTATTGGTGACTACGCCGTGGGTAGTGCCTTTAATAGTTACCGTTGCGCCGGGCAGTACATCTTTATTAGTTGCATCAAAAACGCGGCCCTTTAAAACGGAATTAATTGTTGGGGGTGGTTCGGTTTGGGCCATCCCTACAAACGGGATAGCAAACAAGAAGAGAATAATGATATACTTAAATATAATTATTTTCTCAACGGGTATAAATATTCGCATATTTAACGAGGTTTTGTGTTAATAATTTATTGTTGATAGGAAACCTGGTGAATGATTTTCGGTGAGTGATTGCCGTTACAGAACCGAAAGTTCATTTGATAGACCGGCAAGGCTTCCTTGCCGGTTTTTATTGGGGGATTAATTTTTACACATGATATAAGGCAAAAGGGGGTTTTTGAACATACGGCTGTATCCAGGCAAGCATTGCTGCAGTTATTTTTAAGCCCGGAAAATTTTGAATATTAGTTAGAAACGGCAGCAACAACAGCATGCGCCTGCTTTGGGAGCGGCAATAATGCAGTTGTTTAATTTAACCATAATTCTTTCTTTATTTAAAGAAGATCTCATTGCTGTGTTATTTCTACAGGGCAAACATATAAATAAATATTTAATCTACCAAATCTATAGATTTAATATATTTAAGTTTAATAAAATAATGCTGCAAGGCTAAAAATCACAATAAATGTGTAAATAGCATCCTCCAAAAACCATTATTAACCATTTATTACGACAGTTCGCTTTGTTAAGCCCCATGTAGTTATCACCTTTCGCATTGGTTTTTCTACCAAAGTATGGGTAAGGCTTGTAAATGCTATCAATGCCAGGGTAAACAAAAGCAGGTCTGCCCCGGTTTCCATTTTAGCAACATAGCGGGTGTAGAATACATATACCGGGTATTGAAATATGTACATGCCGTAACTTATCTCGCCCAAAAAGATAAACAGCTTGCTGCTGAAAAGCTTTGTGCTTTCTTTTTTAAAGCTTGTAACGGCTATGATGAAAACAAAGTAAACCGGCGCCAGCGCGCCACCTTTGAGCAACACTGAGCCATTGGGCGCATAATATTTTGCAAGGCCGATAACCGCCGCTGCAGCCACAACACTTAATACATTATTCCAGGAGTTTTTAAAGAATATGAGCTTGTTTTCGATAAAACACTTGCCGGCCAGTACCCCGAACAGGAAAACCGAGATAAGCAGTATAGGGTTGAGATACAAGGCCACTACCAGCTTACCGGCCAGCATTGGCAAATTTTGTTTAATGAGGATAGATAGCCCAAACGTGGCAATAAGCGCCAAAAAAAAGTAAACCCAAACCAACTTTGCAAACCCTGCACGATTAACGCGTAAATACTGCGCTATAAACGGAAACAATAGGTAAAACATAAACTCGCAGGAGATAGACCAGCCCGGGTAATTAAACGAGCCCGCATAAAGCCAGCGCTGTACACCCGCAATTTCAAACGGCATACGGTAGATAACCGTTGGCGTATCAATACTTTTAATGCCGTAGTGGAAAGATAAAAGCATTAAAATAGCCAGCACATACAATGGGTAAATACGGGCAATCCGCTTTACATAAAATTCCTTTTTGGGAAACCTGGCTTTATCGCCATTAAAGAATTTACCGTTGGAGATGGTAAGCACAAAGCCCGAAATGAAAAAGAAAAAGTTTACCGCCTCGTTGCCGTTCTTAATAATAAAAGCAACACTGGGGCCTAAACCAGCCGGGGTATAGTGAAACAATATAACCACCAAAGCCGCCAGAAACCTCAGTATATAAAGGGTGTTTGTATTTCTTTCCATCAATTATAGCGTACTAAAATATATATAAATGGCGGGTTTTATCCATCCGGTATTATAAATCTACCGCACAGGTTAATTCAACTGCCAGGTTGCAGCATTTGTATTTATAATATTTTATTAAATAAGCCTATTTATGTATAATTGCATACCCCCTGTTATTATTAATTACTCAATTACATTAGCTATTAAGTGAGTAATTAGCAATAAAAACGAGCATAATTTTTATCTTCGTTTGCCCGAAATATAAATATTAATCCCCTATGCTGTTTAATTCTTTACATTTTATAGTATTTTTTCTTGTTGTAACCCCCTTATACTTTTTATTACCGCATAAATTCAGATGGATATTACTTTTAGTAGCAAGCTGCTACTTCTATATGGTATTTATACCTGTTTATATTTTAATACTGGGTTTTACTATAATAGTTGATTATTTTGCGGGCATCCTCATAGAATCATCCGAAGGGCGAAAGCGAAAGCTGTACCTCACCCTCTCGCTGGTTGCCAACATCGGGGTGTTATGTTTTTTTAAGTACTACAATTTCATTAACGAGAATATCTCCCTGCTGTTAAGCCAGTTTGGCATCAATAACCATATCCCTTACCTCTCTATTTTATTGCCGGTGGGTTTATCGTTCCACACGTTTCAGGCCATGAGCTATACCATAGAGGTGTACCGCGGCAACCAAAGCGCCGAAAAGCATTTTGGCATTTACTCCCTTTACGTAATGTTTTACCCGCAGCTGGTAGCCGGCCCAATTGAACGCCCGCAAAACTTGCTGCACCAGTTTTATGAGAAACACCCCATCACCTACGAAAATTTCTCCATAGGTTTTAAACTCATCCTGATGGGTTTTTTTAAAAAGCTCGTAGTGGCCGACAGGCTCTCCATCTTCGTTTCTGCAGTGTACCAAAACCCTTCAGCGTATAGTACATCCATGCTTATTGTGGCGATACTTTTCTTCGCGTTTCAGATCTATGCCGATTTCTCTGGATACTCTGATATTGCATTGGGCACAGCGCGTATTATGGGCTTTAAACTAATGACTAACTTTAACACCCCATTCTTCAGCACCAGCGTTACCGAATTCTGGCGGCGCTGGCATATCTCGCTGAACACCTGGTTTAACGATTACCTGTTTACCCCTACCATGGTGGCCAACCGCGACTGGGGCAAGTTCTCTGTAGTGTTTGCCATTATGCTCACCTTTGGCGTAAGCGGCCTGTGGCACGGTGCCGGGTGGACCTACATCGTATTCGGTTTGCTGCATGGTGTGGCGGTTACCTACGAGTTTTTAACCAAAAAATTCAGGAAGAAGCTCTCCAAATCGGTACCGCCAATTATTTATAACAATCTCAGCATCCTGCTAACGTTTGTGTACGTGTGCCTTACCTGGATCTTCTTCAGGGCCGAGAAGTTTGATGATGCCCTTGTAATATTTAAACACCTTTTTATACCGAGGGGCAACTTCTTTTTGTTCGATAACAATTTAAACCTCATTGTTTATTCGCTGATAGCTATTGTGATACTGATGATCCACGATTTTAGCGTTCACCTGAACCATGGCAAAAGCTATTTCCTGTATCATACATCGCCGGTGGTGCGTATGGCAACCTATTGTTTTTTGTTGATAACCATTTTACTGATCGGTGTTTACGATGGCGGTCAGTTCATATATTTCAAATTCTAATATGTCGGATAAAAAATTAATTCTGAGCAGGTTTTTTATTTTAATAGTCCTCATGTTCATCCTCGACCGCTCCATAGGCGCGGTGCTGGAACACTTTTTCTTCACCAAAAAGAATGGCTTTGATTACCGTACCAACTATGTAATGAACAGCACCAAGGCCGATGTGCTCATCTTCGGGTCATCAAGGGCGGCATATCATTACGATACCAAAATTCTGCAGGATAGCTTAAAATTATCTGTTTACAATGCAGGGCGCGACCTGAGCTACATCCACTATCATTATGCGCTTTTAGAAGGCGTATTAAAGCGGTATAGTCCCAAGCTTATCATACTGGATACCCGCCCCAACGAGTTCCACCACTTTACCAACGGCGAGGATATGGACCGCATCAACATTCTGCTGCCCTATTATGATTCGCACCCGGAAATAAGGGATGTGGTACTGTTGAGAAGTGAGTTTGAGCGGTATAAATTATTCTCCAAAATCTACCCCTACAATTCGTTAATATTAAGCGAACTGGTAGAACTGCTCCCTATTGCACGTTATAAAAAAGACGACTCGGAGAACGGCTATATTGCCAAGCATGGCGTATGGAAACAGCCTAAAGGCCCGTACACCGTAAGCGATGAGATAGACCCGGTAGCATCATTATACTACAAAAAGTTTGTAGCGTTGTGCAAGCAAAAAAACATAAAGCTTATTATAGCCTACTCGCCTTTGTACCAAACCATTGATGCGGACAAGAACCGGAATTTAGCCTTTGTAAAACAGGTTTGCCGCGAAAACAACCTGCCTTTTATTAATTATATTGGCAACAAAGAATTTGACAATGCGCAATACTTTTTTGACGGTTTGCACTTAAACAGCAAGGGCGCCGGGTTATACAGCAGCGAAATTGTTGCCCCTATACGCCGGGTACTAAATAGTAAATAACAGGGGTTGCCCAATGGCATACCGTGTTTTATGATACATGTTATATATGAAAGATTTTTCGGACTTAAAAAAGAACCTGAAGAAAGACTTCTCAACGTTTAAGTCGATAAAAGTTGCCCTGCTGGGCGATACCGCAACGCAATTTATTACTAAAGCCATCAGGGGCGCCGGTTACGAGTTTGGCTACGACCTGGAGCTATGGGAGGCCGATTTTAACCAGATAGAACGCCAGGTATTCGACCCGGCATCCGAACTGCACGAGTTTGCACCCGAGGTAATCATCCTGTTCCGCTCATCGCACAAACTGATGGGCAAATACAATCAGTTTAAAACAGACCACAACTCCTTCGCGGCCGACGAGATCCAAAATATACAAAACCTGTATGATAACCTAACGGCTATTAACCCGAAGGCGAAGATCATCTACTATAACTACACAGAGATAGACGATAACGTTTTTGGCAATTACGCCAATAAAACCACCTCTTCGTTCCTGTTTCAGCTGCGCAAGCTGAATGTGTTGCTGATGGAGCTTGCGGCAAAAACACCCGGCCTGTACCTCTGTGATATTTCGGCCATACAGAACCAGGTGGGTAAAAACATGTTCTTCCAATCGTCGGTTTATATTAATACTGAGATGGTTTTAAGCATTGATGTGCTGCCGCATATTGCCTACAAAACGCTGGGTATCATCAGCGCCATGCAGGGCAAGTTTAAAAAATGCGTTATCCTCGATCTGGACAATACCACATGGGGCGGCATTATTGGCGATGATGGTTTGGAGAATATCCAGATAGGCTCATTAGGTATTGGCAAAGCTTTCTCCGAGTTTCAGTACTGGGTGCGTAAGCTCAAGAACCGTGGTATTATTGTAGCGGTGTGCAGCAAAAATACCGAATCTATAGCCAAAGAACCTTTTGAGAAACACCCGGATATGGTGCTGAAGCTGGATGATATTGCCGTGTTTGTTGCCAACTGGGAAAACAAGGTGGATAATATCCGTAAGATCCAGGGTATCCTCAACATCGGGTTCGATTCGATGGTATTTTTAGATGATAACCCTTTTGAGCGCAATATGGTGCGTGAGAACATCCCCGAGCTTACCGTACCCGAACTGCCCGAAGACCCTGCCGAATACCTGGAATACCTGTATACCCTTAACCTGTTTGAAACAGTATCCTACACAGCCGACGATGCCGAACGTACCAAGCAATACCAGGTAGAGGCGCAGCGTGTAACCCTGTTTGAGAAATTCACCAACGAGGATGATTTCCTGGAGAACTTAAACATGGTTTCGGTAGTGGAGCCATTCAACAAGTTTAATACGCCGCGGGTGGCGCAATTATCGCAGCGCTCTAACCAGTTTAACCTGCGTACCGTTAGGTACACCGAGGCCGACCTGGAAGCTATGGCTACTTCGCCTGCTCATTTTACCTTTTCCTTTACGCTGGAAGATAAGTTTGGCAACAACGGCCTTATCTGCGTAATTATATTGGAGAAAGAAAGCGATGAGGTGATGTTTATAAATACGTGGTTTATGAGCTGCCGTGTATTAAAGCGCGGTATGGAAAACTTTACTTTAAACACTATTGCTAACTTCGCAAAAGATAATAATTTTAAGTTTTTAAAGGGCGAATACATTGCCACCGCTAAAAACGGCATGGTGGCCGACCATTACAAAAACCTTGGGTTTGAACAACAGGCCGACTACTGGATGCTTGATGTTGTGCAGTACCCTAACAAGAAATGTTTTATTCATAAAAAATAACAAGGCTTTGGAAAGAAAAGAAATTTTAACGCAGGTAAACGAAATTTTTAAAGACGTATTGGATAACGACGACATTGTACTAACCGATGCTACCACCGCAAAAGATGTAGAAGATTGGGACTCGTTAAACCACATCCAGCTCATCGTTGCTATCGAAAAGAGATACAAATTCCGTTTCACCTCCAAGGAGATCCACAGCTGGGAAAACGTGGGGCAAATGATTGATTGTATTTTAGCTAAGCTGTAAAAGTATGAACTACCCATAGCAAAGGGCCCGGTGTTTCCATCGGGCCCTTTGTGAGGTATTATACATTTGATTTAATTCTGGATATTATTATTGTAAGGTTCGGCTATTAGCTTAACAGCATCGGCACCTAAAACATCGGCATCAAATTCAATCTTCACGATTTTAGTTTCGCCCTTCATCAGCGAGAAATAGTTATCGTTAACTATGGCCGGCAATATCTGCTCGCCCGTGGAGGCCCTTACCGCCTGCACTCTCACCCCAAAAGCAGCCGATTTTGATGATGACGGGTTGGTGATCTGTGCTGTAATAAAGTATTTCCCATCGGCTTTTACGGTTTTGTAGTTAACACTCAGGTTCACTTTAGCCAGGGTGTTAAGGGCCGAGTAATTCTTGCGCTTGTTGCCTCTCCAGTAAAAGTTATCAGATACCAGGTTACCCGCCTTATCGGTAAGTTTTAGTTTGATAAAGTGCACCGCCGAGAGGCCCGGGCTGGCCACATCACCCTGGTAAACCTCAAAGTTAAACAGCGAGTATCCCCAGTTAGTAGCGCGCTCCACGCCTTGCATGCGCACATAGCGGGCCGTAACCTCCTGGAACATGATCTTTTGCTCGCCTTGCCTGCCATCGTTGGTACTGTATACATCGCGCCAGTTGCTTGCATCATCAGATACCTGAATCTTGAAGGCTTTGGCGTACGCATCCTCCCAGGTAAGGCCCACGCCGTTTATCACTTCTTGCTTACCAAGATCAATATAGATCCACTCACCGCTCTCATATTTGCTGGCCCAGCGGCTGCCGCTGTTGCCATCATTCACCGCGCCGGCATCGCCATTGGTTGATGAAGAAGCGTAAACCTTTTTGTTCTTAGCAAGGTCGGCTTTGTAAGGGTTAAAGGCAAGTGTAAAAATTTCGCCCGCGCTGTTTGCCGGAGCATTTGCCGGTTTAGAGATGCTGTACTGCTTTACTATAGTACCATCCAGGTTATACACCTCTGCCGAAGCGGTTAAATCATCCGCATCTGCACGGGTGGTGTTGATCACCTTGATGGCATTGGTAAGCGGGTTCCATTGAATATGCAGCGGTTCGCAGGCTTTTTTTGCCCCCCAGAAAGCGCCGGTAAGGTCATAGTAATAATCATAAGTTTGCCACACCATTGATGGGTATGCGGATTGGCTCATCCAGGTCATCAGGCCCGATGCGTCTTCGCCCATAGCATCCTGCCAGCCCTCAAACATGGCCTTGTTGGTTTCTATGTTTACAAACTGTGCCTTGCGGCAATAATCTTCTATCCCCATTGCTTTGCCATAGCTGTTCACGCTGCGGTCGTACTGATCAGGGTCGGCGTTAAATGCCAGGGGGCCAAAAAAGTGCTTGTTCCACATCTCGTTGCGGGGCCACCAGCTTTCTTTAGGCATAAACTTTTTAAAACTATCAAAATTGGTGAACACCGCTGTGCCCAGTTCGCTGCGTAGGCCCCAGCCTATGTTTCCGCCAGAGCCAATTGGGTAAGCCGTAAAATAATAACGCGGGTCCTTATTGCCCCAGGGGCCGCTGCCGGTGAGGTTTTCTGCATGCGAGTTTGGCTGATAATGCCTGTCGCCGCCATCAAAAGTAGCCAGGTCCTCTTTTAACCAGGCGCTTAGCGGTGCTTCGGGCCAACCCTCGTTATCGGCACACCAAACAGCAATAGCCGGGTGGTTACGAAAACGTTTGATCTTTTCTATCGCGTTAGCATTAAAAACATTAATATCGGCAGGCAGGTTTGGGTTAGCGTTCAGCCAAAAATCGTCCCAAATCATAATGCCGTATTTATCGCAGGCATCGTAAAACTCCTCATCGGTGGTAGAGCCTATCCAGTTACGGATCATGTTAAAGTTCATCTCCTTATGCAGGCGCACACGGGTATCGTATTCTTTACCGCGGCAGCGCAGCATATATTCAGACATGCCCCAGTCGCCGCCTTTTATAAACACCTTTACGCCATTGATAGCCACATGCAGCACATGGCCAACGGTATCGTAGCTATATCTTTTTATACCGAATTTAATGTTCTGCACATCAGATACCTCATCCCCTACCGATACGCTCAGCCTGCAATTGTATAGGTTAGGTTCGCCGTAGCCGTTTGGCCACCAAAGCCTGGGGCTGTTGATCATTAGTTGCTCAAAATCGTGCTTATCCAGCTTAATGTTTGCTGAGCCGTTGGCATCCACATAGATCTTTTTAGAAAATTCGATATTGCCGGGCATAATAACACCTTTTAATACTGCCGATTGCGAGCTTTGCGCGTTGTTTTTCACCTCCAGCGCAACCGACAGATCGGCCCGGGCATTGGTAGGAAGGTTGCTGCGGATCCATGGGTCATTAATGGTTACGCTGCCTGTGTTGCTGAGGTACACATTATCGGTAATGCCCGAGTTCAGGCCCGGCACATACGGCATCCAGTCCCAGCCTGCGCTTGATACATAATTGGGGCTACCCACGTTTGCCAGCGGCTGTTTGGGGATGTAAACCAGTACCGTCAATACGTTTTTGTCGCGGCCTTTTACCAACTCGCTGATCTCAAACTGGCCGCGGTGCATAAAACCATCCAGCGTACCCAGCAGCGTGCCGTTAAGGTAAATATCCGCTTTGCGGTTTACGCCTTTAAAGTTAAGCCAGATGTTCTTTTTGGTGTAGCCGGCCGGCACTTTAAACTCGGTACGGTACCAAAAGCTACGGTCGTACTTAGTACGGTCAACCTTGTAAATATTATCGCCAAAGTTGGGGTCTTTCTCCAGGCCTGCGGCTACGTAAGATGCAAATGTTGTTCCGGGCACTATGGCTGGCACCCAGTTATCGGTATTGTAGCCCGGCGCTTTTATTTTATCGGCATCGGTTATATCTGCTACGGGCTTTACTTTCCATTGCTGGTTATTTGAGCTATTGAGGTAAACAACATTAGATTGGGCAAAAACCGTATTAGCGATTACCGAAATGAACAGGATAATAAATAAAGTTCTGTACAGGGGGATGTAATTACTAAACATTAGTAGAAATAATAAGGGGTTTTATAATAATGATGAGGGCTGGTACAGTAAATTAAAAACCGCTGCAACCAGGCGTTGCAGCAGGTTTTAAACACCGGTTATTCAACACTTCTTAACTTAACACTTTTAAATTGCAGGTAGGTGTACTGGCCTGTGCTTACCACCCAGCCCACCGCAACGGTAGTGGCTTGTGTAAGCGTGAAGGTAATGGTACGTGTACCTCCGCTAAGGCTGTTCTGGTCGCCTTCAAAACGGCCGAGGGTATTGCCTATGTTATTAATATCAGGCAGGGTTGTACCGGCTACCGCCAGCAGGTTAACTTTAAAGTTACCGCCGTAGCCCTGCACGGTAAAGTCCATAGCGTATTTACCTTCGGGCAGGGTAAAGGTTTGATAGATCTTGCCGTTCTCTAAATTTGCGCCGCCCCAGTCCATAGTTTCAAAGTGTATCACGCCATTGCTATCCCACGACCAGCCACCGCCGCGGCCACCGTTTTGGTTTAACACGTTACTGTTAAACAACCAGTCTTTAGGGGTTCCCCATTTATCTGTGCCGCTGTCGCCGCGCTGGAATGGCGCGCCCGGGTTTTTGATATAGAAGCTGGTAATATCGCCAATGCGCCTTATTACAGGGAACGTACTTACGTTTGCCACCTCAAAAATATCTATAGCGCCCTTTGTTGGTATATAGCTGGATTGGTAGGTTACATCGGTACCAAATTTAAAGTTTGGTAAAGTAATGGCGCTGCTATCCGGGCGGAGAATAACCGCATTCACTTTACCTGTATTATCGGTATACCTTACAATGGTTTGCAGGTTAATAGAATCCGGCGTGTTAAATTTTATCTTTACCGAACCCGCATTAAGGTTAACCACATAAGGTGTATCTGCATTATACCCCCTGTTGAAAATACCGCTTAAATATACCGGCCCGTAAACACGCACGCCATTAATATTCATGGCTATAGATACCCGGTTACTATTATCTATAGAGTACACGTTAAAGTTATAAGTACCTTCCTTAAGGCCCGGCACCAGCACCTTTACAGTATCTAAAGGGCTATGCGTTTCGGCAGGTACTGTAAGTGAATCCTGTTTATTGTTCCAGTAAATTTTGTATTTGACGATCTTGGGATCGGGGCTGGGGTTCCAAACCAGCATGGCCCGCAGGTTGCCCGCGCGGTAATTGGTATTGGCAATAACACCCGGGTAATAAACTTCACCGTCTTTTATCAGGTCTTTATAATTCTCGTTCTTTTTTGAGCAGCTAAACATTACCGCCAACAGCAGCAACAACCCTATATTTTTAAAATTGATTTTCATGATGTTTTTCTTTAAAAATTACTGGGGAATACCATAAAAAGACATCTCTTCGATATAAGTATAATCGAGCCCGAACCAGGTATCCTTCACCACTACGCGCAGGTATTTTACTGCGGGGCTGGTAAAAGGCACATCAAAGCTTACACCGGCTTCTACAAAGGCCTGGTCTGCAGCATTGGTTTGCCCCTGCGGCAAGCCCGAAGGCGGATCAGGGAAGCGGTAACTGCCCAGTACCACCCAGTCGCCTGCTACTGTACCGGCCTTTAAACCACCCGGTGTTTCGGCATCGGCAGGGTTATCTTTATTTGTGCCCCAGATGGTGAAGTTTTTAGGATTTGCATAACCGTAGCCCCTTGGCCACATCACAAAGTGGCTTAATTTATAGGTGCGGCCAACCCCAAAGGTACCCTGTACCCGTTTCTGAATAGGGCCGATAGTGGTTTGCCATGGGGCAGCGCCGCCTATTTCCTTAGTAAATCCATCCCACAGGAATGGTAAAATACCACCGTAACCTATATAGGCATCACTTGGTGTTGGGTAATTAAAAAACTTCTTCTTATCCAGCAGTTCTTCATACAGTGGGGTAAGAGTTACAATAGTAGTATCGGATATGTTGCCAAACTGATCTGTAACAAAAACGCCAAATTTTGTAGCCGTGGATGAAAAACCGCGCACTGCATAGTTTATAGTATCGGCGCTGGTGTAATGCTGATCTTTAATAGCAAACTTGTTATCAGCAGGATCTACCGAAATAACATTTACCCCTATTGCACGCTTGTCGGTATTTAAGGCCTGTACATTTACCCCGCCAAAATCTGCAGCAATGGTAAGGCTCTTTTTGATTGACTGGTAATAGGGCGTATCCGGATGAACGGTAACAGTAACAGCGTCAGACTGTACGTTAGCCCGCGTTACCGCATGCAGCGTAACAGTGTAATCCTTACTGCTTTGAAAACCCTCTACCCTTATTGTATCCAAAAAATAGCTTGATTTTGTTTGCCGGGCAACCTTGCCGTTAATGTTGTAGTTTGCAACTACGTACAGCAGGTTTTGAGCATCGGGCAGGGTGTAGGTAAGTATGGCACCGCCTTTAAAGTTCTTAACCCTAATGTTGGTTACCACCCCCGGCTTTGTTTTATCATCAGACCCCGGAATTTTATAAATATCGTTTTTAGTGCAGGATAGCAAGCATGTAAACGAGAGTGCCAGCACACCATAAAAAAAGTGTAATCGCCTGCTTATATTGTAGTTCATAATATTTTATTTAATGGTTTATTATACTATTTAAACACACGGTTAAATTTTACCAGAATGGGTTTTGCACCAGGTTATCATTCACCACCAATGCATTGCTTGATAGCGGCCATAAGTAATCCCTGGTGTTAAATACGGGAATCTCTACGTTACGTGCACGATAGTAATTAATGGCCTGCTCTTCGTAAATGCTCCAGCCACGCAGCGGTGTACTTAATACCGATTGCAACTCTTTCCACCTGCGCAGGTCCCAGCCGCTCTGGCCTTCAAAACAAAGCTCAATTCGGCGCTCCTGGTGAATAATAGCGCGTAAGCCCTCTTTAGAATTTGGCTTGGATGGATTTTTAGAATAGGCAGCCCACGATGCGGCAACACCTTCTAAGCCGGCGCGCGCGCGAATCCTGTCTACATAAGCCGTAGCTTCGGCGGTTGGGCCGTTCACTTCGTTTAATGCTTCTGCGTACAGCAGGTACAAACCGGCCATGCGCATTACCGGCATCGAGAAATCCGTCCAGGTGAAGCCATCATCATACACGGTTAAGTAATTGGCCAGTTTTTTAGGCCAGTACCCGGTGATGTTTGATTTTTGCAGCGTTTTTGGCCCTGCCAGCGAGGTGATACCTCTTGCAGGCACGTAATGCGCTATTTTAGCATCCAGGATGCCATCGCCAAACCAAATACCGCCGTCAAAACCAATGCTGCCGTAAAAGCGCGGCTCGCGGTCAAAATGGGCCTTTATGGTTTGATAGCCTTGTTTAATGTAGAAGAAGTTGGCTGCATCCCCTGTTTTTAACTGGTTGCGGTTGGCATAATCCCAGTTTTTATCTTCCTCAATAGGCACCCCTTTGTTGCTGTAGAACAGATCGGTAGTAGAAATTGGCACCGCGTAATAAGCCGGGTTTTGGCCATCGTTTTGGTTGGCCCTTTGCGTAAGCCTTGGAATGCAATACTCCTGCCCATGCCATATGTTACTTAACGACCAGATCATCTCGGGGTTGGTATCCCATTTTTGGGTAAGTGCATTCTGCGTGGTAAGCACGCGTTTCAGCGAGTCGGGCAGGTTAGATACTGCTGGTGCGGGTACAAAATCGGTATTCAAGTGCAGGCCTGCGGATTCGCAGATCTCGATAGCTGCTTTACATGCCTCCGCAGCTTTTTGCCATTTGGCCGGGTCATAAGTAGCATTGAACAGCGCCGTACCATTTTTATCTCTAAAGTTTGCATAATCGGGGTTACCGTTAAACAACGGGCTGGCGGCCGTCATCAGTATTTCGGCCTTTATTGCGGCGGCGGCGGGCTGGGTTAAACGGCCCAACTCCCTTGCCGGGTTATCTATGGTTAAAGGCAGATCGGGAATAGCCTGATCAAGCAGCGCAATTATATAGCTAACTACCTCATCTACCGGCTGGCGTTTTACCTTTACATCGGCAGTTGGCGCTTCTACGGGTAAGTTTACATCTATAATAGGTATAGGGCCGTAAAGCCTCAACAGGTAATAATGATAATAGGCTTTTAGGAACTTTGCTTCGGCTATCCAGCGTTTCTTTTCAAAAGCAGTAAGGTCTACTGGTTTATCAATATTTTCCAGCATGGTGTTGCACTTTCTTATCGCCTGGAACATGCCTATACCATTACCGCTGCCATCCCAGTAATTAAGGCCGGGGTTGCCCACATTTTGGGTGCCGGTTACCAGGTTAAAGCCGGTAATATCAATAGGGTTACCCGGCAGGTTTAGCGGGAAAATAATCTCTGATGATGTGGTGAAGCCCGGGCTGCGGTTAAGATCGTTCAGTTGCTGTACGGCCGAGTAGCAGGTAAAAAGGTAATTCTCCGCCTCATTCTTGTTACGGAAAGCATAGTCTATTGTACCTACATCCGGCGGTACAACATCCAGGTATTTTTTGCAGGAACTGCCTAATATTGTTAAAATAATTAAGCAAAAACGTTTATAATCAAATTTCATAATATTCTTCTCTTTATAAATTAACATTCACACCAATATTATAGATCTTCTGTATGGGGTAGTTAAACCCGTTGCCGCCAAGCTCGGGGTCCCAAAGCTTAAATGAGCTCCAGGTGATGAGGTTGAGGCCGTTTACATAAACCCTTAAGCTGCGCAGGCCCAGCCTTTTGGTTAGCATGGCGGGAAGTGTATACCCAACTTCGGCAGATTTAAGGCGCATAAAAGCCCCATCGCGCAGCCACCAGGTGCTGGGCTGCAGGTTGTTCTCAATAACATTACGGGTGGTGCCCAAACGCGGATAGGTAGCATATAGATCCTGATTCGCTTCGGACCAATGGCTATCTGCAAATTGCTGCAGCAGTTGTGTGTTACCGTAAACATAAGCCTCGGTACTTTGCACAAAAGGGCTAACCTGGTTAGGGTTTATAAAAAACGAAACCCTTGCCTGGCCCTGGAAAAAGGCAGACAGATCGAAGTTTTTATACTGGGTAGATAAACCGTAGCCGTACACAATTTCGGGCACCTGGGGGTAACCTAAAAAGGTTTGGTCGCGGCTGTCAATTACGCCGTCGTTGTTCAGGTCGCGGTATTTTATATCACCACCTTTAGGCGTTTTCCCTGTCGACGAAAATATTTGCGTAGGCGAGCTTTGCGCCTCGGCATCGTCAACAAAAAGCCTGTCGGCAATGTAGCCATAACCCTGGCGGATAGGCTGCCCAACAAACTGGCGGTATGGTTCGGCATACTTAGGCTCTTCGTAATAGGTGTACTTATCAACCGCCAGTGTAAAGTTGCCACGGCCCGAAATAAACCACGAGTTGTTAACCTTTTGCTTGTAATCGAAAGAAAGGTCGATACCCTTTGAATTAGCCTTACCTAAATTAGCGTATATGGCAGCCTCAAGCCCCGATGTTGAGGGGATGTAGGTACGCTGCTGCAAAATATTGTACCTGTTATAGTTATAAAACTCGGCGGTAATATTCAGGTTTCTTAATATGGTTAGCTCTAAAGCGATATTGGCTTGCTTAGAGGTTTCCCAGGTAACGTTAGGGTCTGAATAGTTAAGGATGCTTACACCATTGTGCGCATAGCCCCCATTTGCCCCGAAACTGGCGTAGCCGCCGCCGTTAAGGTTTACATTTGAAGCATAAAAGAAGCGCCTGTCGCTAATGGCATCGTTACCTACCAAACCATAGCTCGACCGGATCTTCATGCGGTTGATCACATCCAGCAGGGGCTCAAAAAACTTCTCTTCGGATACCAGCCAGCCACCGCCAATAGTTGGGAAAAAGCCGTACCGGTGTTCTGCAGAAAAACGCTCGGACCCGTTATAGCCAAAGTTAAACTCTAAAAAATATTTGCCCTTAAAGTTATAAGCGGCACGCCCGGCCAACCCCAGGTTACGGTGCGGCAGCGCGTTTATCAGCGAGCCGTTATTGGAATACACCGTTTGCTGCCTTGTACCTACTAGTGTGGCAGATATATTATGGTTGCCTAACTGCTTGCTATAATCTAAGTTACCCTGCAGGTACACCTGGTTGCTTATATTGGGCACACCCGGAAAATACTCCAGGTATTCAATTGCATCGCCCGGGTTTTGGTTGAGCCACGTAAGCGAATAGGTGTTGTTTGCTTTGTTGTAGCCGCCTACGTTGTAATAAAATGGCTTGTAACCCAGGTTAGAATCAAAGTAAGAGTACCTGTTGGTGCTGAAGATACCATGAAAGTTAAGGCCATCGGCAATAAAGCTGAGGCCCTGGTTAAGCTCTATCTGCGCAAGTACCCTCGATTCTGATGAGGTTTTGTGCCCCCTTAACAAAAGCGCATAGGGGTTATTGTAGGGCACGCCCCGCTCTATGGGCGCGCCGAACAAAATGTGCTGCGTACCCACATTGGCCGAATCGGGCTTAAATACCGCCGGGAATAAAACAGGGCTGGTGTGCAGCGCAATTTTATAAACATCGGAGTTGAAGGAACCATCGGTAGTAAGCGGGCCGTTATAATCGCTAAACGTGCCCGAGAAACGCAGGATGGCTTCGGTTGATTTGGTAAGGTTTAGGTTTACGTTAGAACGTAGCTGATAATTTTGAAACTTTATATTATTGTTGTTATTGTTTGCCGGGTCTTCCTTTAAATTCCCGTGATCGATGTTGTACGAACCGCCTACATAATACCGGGCAAATGGCGTACCGCCGCTTACGCTAAGGTTACCACGCTGGGTAGATGTGCGTTTTTTTATCATCAGGCCCAGCCAGTCTACCGCGGGGTAAACGTATGGGTTGCTGCCCGGGGTATTATTAAGGGTGTTGATAGTGTTGTTTATTTTATCCTGGTTAAAAGGCACGGGCAGCAGCGGATCGCGCGAGGTGGTGGCCTCGTTAAACAGGTTCATATAGGTAATTGGGTCGGCAATTTTAAGCGATTGCGTGTTTTGCGAGATAGAATTTTCCAGGCGGAAACTGATCTGCGGCTTGCCTATTTTACCCTGCTTGGTGCTTACCAATATTACCCCGTTTGCACCGCGTGCACCGTATAAGGCGGTAGCGCTTGCATCTTTAAGGATAGAAAAACTGGCAATATCATCTACCTGCAGGCGTGCCAGATCATTGGTGCTCAGCTCAATATTATCAATCAGGATAAGCGGATCTACCTTGTAGCCAAACGTAGTAACGCCCCTGATAAAAAAGGTAGCGTTATCCTGCCCCGGCTGGCCGGTTCCCTGGAAAGCAATTATACCCGCAGCCTGCCCTGCCAGCGAATTGGTTAAGTTACTTGCAGGTATTTTTAACTCGGCAGGCCTTATTGTAGTTACAGAGCCTACAATGGCTTCCTTGCGTTCTTTGCGGCCGTATGCGGTAACAACAACTTCTTCGGCCTGCTTTACATCTTCCTGCAAAACAATATTAAACACCTTATTATCGGCGCTTACCGTAAATGTTTGTGATACAAAACCCACAAAGGATATTCGTACAACGGCGCCATCCTTAACCTCTAAAATAAATTTACCGTTGGCATCGGTTACAGTACCTACCCTTGGGTTATCGGTAACCGTAACGCTTACCCCCGGCAGGGTAACGCCTTTATTATCTTTAACCGTACCAATAATAGTAATATCGGCCATAACAGGTACGGCAACCACGGGTGTTTTGGCAACGGGCGCATCTTTAATAATTACCGATTTACCCTCTATAGTGTAAACCAGGTGCAGATCTTTTAAACAGATATCAAGCGCCTCCTGTACGGATGCGTTATCAAGATCTACGCTGATACGCCGCGACTTTTTAATGCTTTTTGGCGGCCAAAAAACGTTAAAGCCGGTTTGCTTATTTATCTCGCTGAATACCTGCTTCAGCGTTACATCTTTTTCCTTATAAGTGATTTTTTGAGAAAAGACCGCTGCGCTTGCCTGCATAAAAGCAAGGAAGAGTATAAAAGTGGTGATCTTCATAATGAGCAGGAATTTCTTGGCGTAGCCCGAAGGCGTACAAATGTTTGTAGTAAAAATTTTATACATTTGTTAAGGCTGTTTTTTAAATAAAAAATGTTATTACAATTGCATTCGGTTTAATTAAAGCCAATTGAGCAGGGGCATCGCGAGTGCTCCTGTTCTTCTTTTTTTAAACCGGTTGTATCTTACATTCAGGTGGGGGATTGTTCTTTTCTCATGTGTTTAACTTTAGTTTAAATTGGTTTTTAAATTCAGAAGGGGTTATGTTACTTCTTCCTGCTGATCCTGATGGTTTTGCCATCAATGCCAAAGCTGGCATCGCCGGTTTGCTCCATTATTTTAAGCAGCTGCGCAATATTTGAAAAACGGGTGGTTACAGCGCCAAATGTTTCGCTCTTAAGGCTCTCGTCCTCAAAAACAACATCTACATCATACCACCTGGAAACACTTCTCATAATGCTTTCCAGTTTTTCGTCGTCAAAATTAAAGTAGCCGTTCTTCCATGCAATTGCATCACTGGTATTGGCCTCGGTAACGGTAATATTATTGGTGAGGCTTGCCTGCTGGCCCGGTGCAAGGGTGGCAACCTGTGTACCGGCTGTTATTTTTACCTTACCTTGCAGCAGGCTGGTTTTTGTGCCCGGCTCGTCGGTATAAGCGTTTATGTTAAAATGCGTACCCAATACTTCAACCAACTGTTTATCGGTAGCTACCCTAAAGGGCTTATCGGCGTTATGGGCCACCTCAAAGTAGGCTTCACCCGCAAGGGCAACGCGGCGCTCTTTATGCAGGCTGAAATTCACCGGGAATTTAAGGGATGACGATGCGTTGAGCCACACCTTGGAGCCATCTGGCAAAACAATCTGGTACTGGCCGCCCCGCGGGGTTTCAATGGTGTTAAAAGCGGTTAAAGCTTCAGAGCCCGCCTCGGTTGTAGCTTTTATGGTATAGATGAGCTGCCCATTTGCTGCCTTGGTAATCTGGATGCCGTGCTGGTTGCTGATGGTGCCGTTAACTGCATCTGATAAGGATATCCTGGTACCGTTGGCCAGTGTTAATATGGCCTTGTTGCTACCCGGTAAAATATTATTGAAGGCTGTGGTATTGGCAGTATTTTCTGCAGGCCAGATAGCCCTGGAGATCAAAAGCCCCGTTACGCCCAACAGCAGGATAACAGATGCCGCCGCCAGCCACCTCACATAAGGTGCGCTTGTTTTGGCAGGCTTTATCTCGCCGTTTAACCGTGCCAGCATAGATTCTCCAACGGAATCTTCCATCTCCGGAAAATCGGCATCCTGGTATGCGGTTTGGCGGTACCATTGCAGCAGTTCGTCCTTTTCGGCTGCTGTGGCAGTATTATCCCTGTACTTTTGTATTAAAGTATAAATATGTTGCTGGTTCAATTGGTTGGTGTACTTGTATAGGTGGGTACCGCAACACAGCCTTTACCCTATATGGCTTTCAAAAAAAATTAAAAAATATAAACAGCCGGGGATAGCCTATTTATGCAACAGGGCGTAGATGGTTTGCACGGCAATGAGTATGCCCAGCCCATAGTTTTTTAATTCGCCGCGAATGATCTTTAAGGCGCGGGTAAGGGTGGCCTCTACCCCCTTTTCGCTAATGTTTATTTTATCGGCTATCTCGCTGTTCTTAAGGCCCATATCCCTGCTATAGCGGAACACCAGGCGGCAGCGCTCGGGCATTTCCTCAACAATACCATTAATGTACTCTTTCAGGAACAGCGCATCCAGGGCATCTTCATCCCGGCTGAGCTCGTCAAACTCATAGTTTTTGCGGGCCAGGTCGGCACGGTTCTTTTCCTTTTGGTAATGCTTAAAAATGCTGAACTTAACCGCTGTAGCCAAAAACGACGATAGGTTTTGGATCTGCATCGTACCGCGCCGCTCCCATAACGACATAAAAACCTCGTGCACCAGATCCTTCGCAATAGCGGTATCCTTGGTGTGGTTCCATGAAATTAAAAGCATTTTTTTCCAGTACCGTTTATAAATCTCGGTAAAAGCGGCGTGGTTATCGCTCTTCAGAAGGCTGGTTAGCTCCTCATCAGTATGTCTGCTGCAATTTAGCATATCAAACAACCCTCCCCCAGGCAAAGATCGGAGTACAAAGCAACTGCTGCAAAAAGGAAGGCGTGCCGCATACCATATAAAAATGGCATAACAAACCCTTGTTATTTAAAGCACCTGTCATTTCCGGATATTAGTTACAATTGGTTTATTTGGCAGCCCATACAGCAGGCCGGGTATGATAGCCGCATTGCGCAGCCACAAATATGCAATATTATTTTCTGAATAATACCAGGTATTAAAAAGCCAAACATAGTTAGCCTGAAATTTGAAATTTCAGGCTAACGCATAACGAGCCGCAAATGTGGATTTGCAGCTCGTTGCAGTGAAAGGGGTTATTTTATACTTATTTCAAGCTATTAATTTTTTGTGTAGAGATTTAACAAAGGGATATCTACACATAACGATATACTATATCTTATATAAGTTTTATTACTGATATTGGCACTGTGAGTTATTTCTGTGTTGATTTTCCTTAAAGCCGGCCCTACCTGTGCACCAAAGTTAAAGGATAATGGTGATTTAGGAATTCCAGTTGATATAAATAAACCTGGCGAAAAGATGTGTTTTAATTGTATCGTAGGTACTTGATCCGTTTCGCTATCTTCAAACCGATATGCAGCAACGGCTCCTAAATCTATTAAAGAAATAAAGAGTGATGATGACCATCCGTATTTGTTATCGGCCCAGCCTTTTTTCCCGGTGCCTAAAAATAAGAATGAATGGCCACGACTGATAGACACCCCAACCGGAGCAGTTAAACCATAAGAATTGGCGAGGCGATTATCATTTTGCACCCCGTTTATATTCTCTTTTCCTAAAAACAGCCCCACATAAGAATTAATAGATACGTTAAAAGGCGTCTCGCGTTTTATCCTTGAAGAACCAGATGGAAGTACAGCTGCTTCAATTGCCTTTTTTACTTCATCGGAGTTTTGGGCTTGTGAAACAGAAGCAACAAAAGAACCATACTTTAGTAAAAAAGGTTTGAATTTAGTGTTGGTAGCTACGAATGCATAATCGTATATCTGATAAACATTTATTATTGCCGAGCTGTAATTTTTCCGATTGATATCAAGTGCTGTATTACCCCCAGCCCTGGCTATTTTAATAAAACTTGCAAAATCAGATCCAAGGTTTAGCCCGTTAAGCCCGGGGAACTTATTAATTGCACCTGCATATTCTATTACATCCAATGCCGAACTGTAAAAGTTATAATAATCCTGAAAGGTTAACTTATCCTTATCAGCAACCGAAACATTTTTGATCCGTTGTTTTAAAATTTCAGTATATTTTATAAACTCTTTTAAATAGCTGTTTGCCTTGTTAATATTGGCAATACCTAATAAATTAGCACTTAAAATACTTTGAAACGTGCCCGTACTAAACACTATGCCTTTTGCACCAGCCTGTTGATATAACAACCCGAAATAGATCTGCAATGTTATTGGGTCATTCAGCATAATGTTCAATGAATCTTTATCTATCCAGTAATGATCGGTACCTTTAGATCGCAACGATTCAGAAAACAACTGAAACGTTCTAAAACTTTCCTTAATATCATTAGTGTTATTCCCGGTAACATTCCATGCATCAAAATAACTGTTATCAAAATCAGCAATGATTTTGCCGGGTTGTTCTTTGCTAAGCAAACCATTACCAATATAGATAGCGCTCAGGCATATTGATTTAAGTTTGGGATTAGCATTAAAAAAAACCGTATGCCTGGCATCATTTATAATTTTGGGTAGATTAGACAGCAGGCCGTTTATATCCCCTTCAAACGATTCGCGCAAGGCGCTAATGTAAGCCTGGTAATTATAAATTTGCGAGCCAATGGCATTCAGTGTAGCGCAGGTTTGCGGAAACAATATCAGCGCATCTTCATACCCCGGCTCGTTGATTTTTTTCTTAAAATTTTCAAAGAAAGCCGCATTCAGTTCCTCTTTTGTTCTTTCTACCAAAAATTTAGCAAGCCCGTCTGCCAAATTTGTAACATCCAAATCACCTGCAGCGGCTAAAACTGATGCTGGACCAACAGTTGTTGCACTGGCTCCACCAACTAAGGTGTTAGCCTGATTTTGTAGAAACTTATTTGAGGTATATAATTGCAAAACCTGACTTTCTGTTAATGCAAGATTATTTCTGTGAACATCAGGCAAATAGTTCTTCAAAATCTTACATATGGCTGTCATTGAACTTGGGTCACCTTTAAAAGTGAACGATGTCCCTGCTACAGTAATGTAATTATTCCTTATCTGTACGGCATCATAATATGCGATTTGGGAATTTGCATTTTTAAAAAGAAGAAATAATACAATAAAACCTAATATCTTTTTCATACTGTGTCTGATTTAATTTGACTTATAGCTTTTTCGAGGTTGATTTTTCCATAGCCGTTTTGAATATCGAAACCATTTCCGGTTCCGATATAATCGCAATTATTTATTATGGCGGATACGCAATTTTTTATGCTTTTATCATTTAGTTTACAATAAGATATTAAGAGACCTACACATGCAGCTGTAAACGCTGTAGCTATACTTGTTCCTGTTTCCAAAAAGGAAGTATTACCAATTTGAGTTGTAAGTAATGTATCGCCAGGTGCAAGGCATCTCAAATGGTCATTGCAATTACTAAAATCACACCAGGCACCACCAGAATTAAATGCTCCTACAGCCAGAATACCGCCATTCTCCGGATACGATTTATTATAACATGCTGGGAATGTCGGTTTGTCTGGGCTGGCACTATGAGCATTTCCTATGGCAGCTACAATAACTTTTCCGGCTTTAAGGCTATTTTCTATGGCTATTTTCAAGTTTGGATATTCACTTGCATTATCTTCCGTAAATGAATAACTAATTGAAATAACGTCAACCTCCGCAATTGATGAGGCATAATTTATGGCATCAACAAATTCATTTATATTAACTCCTCCTTTATATACAGTCCCTTTAATTACCATTAAACTCGCTTCCGGAGCAATTCCCAAAACTTTATTGTTGCCTTTGCCCGCAATGATACCAGCCATTCTGGTACCATGACCATCTTCATCGTCAATCAAATTAGAAGATGTTACAAAGCTTTTTGATAATGAATTAATACTGTCTTTTAAATCAAAATGCTCTGTATCTACACCTGTATCAATTAATGCTATAATTACGCCCCTACCCGCTGTTTTTAGATCTTTCCATATGGAAGGAATATTGTAAAAACTATGCGCCCAGCTCATTTTGGTCAAATCTAGCTCTGCTGCCAATGAAAATGAATTACCCACTGCATCGCTCTCTTCCAAACCTTCTTCCCAATAGTAATACCCATCAGCATCGCTGTGCCATGTGCCCAGGTTGTTTTTTATAATTCCTTGGCTTTCGAATGTATAACCTGTATTAACCACGCTAACTACATTGCTTTTATCAGCAAAATTGGTTACCGGGCCTTTGCGTTGATTAAGCTTATTTACCCGTACTGTTAACTGCGCCATGTTATAATTATGAAATTGTTACACCATTGGCTTTTATTGACTGAGCCAGATCCCAGTTGTTGTTTTGCATTTGCGCCTTAAAGCATTTTGTACGATAAACCGTTTGGTGCAGCAATGGGTTACTATGGTTAGCCAGCCAGTTTTCGCGCACGTTCACATAGTTTTTTATCCACTCCTTTTCATCACCGCCGTTAGAAGGCACAACGGTTGCAAACTTATTTCGCAAAAACGACATAATACTGCCCGAATGAATGTAGCTATCATAAATTACCAGCATACTTAGCGGCAGCTTAAAGCCATTGGTAGTAAACCAATTATTGGCCGGCTGATAGTATTTTGTTTCGAACAGGTTATTTTGGCAGGTTTTCATAATAGGGTCTGTTTTGCCTGCTTTTTTTAGCGTATCGCAAAAAACAGCGTCGGTGGCAAGGCTTGGCTTTTTACCTATCCTTGGTAAATAAGGGGCTAAGGTATCGTCGTAAATTCCGGCGTGGTTTACGTAATCGCTTACAAGTGCTTTCAGATGCCCAAATTCGGTAGTTTGAGATCGGCCATAAGTAACCTGCACCATCAAAACTCCAGTGGCCGGGTCTTTATAATCTTTAAGCTTTACTAAAATACCATAGTTACCCTCGGCCGAACCTGTTTCAAAAGCATTTATTACCTGCTCTATCTTTTTCTTAACAACCGGGGTAATTACAAAGCTTTCCATCAGTGTATTATCTGCGCCGGTATGGTTTATTGCAACATCGGTATCATCCTCAATAATTTTTAGCCCCCCACCCCAGTAATAATAATTGTTACGGTCTTTATACCATTTCCCCGCCTGGGCATTATTACCACCAGTTACCTCTTCAGCAATAAAAGTAAAATCCTTATTTACTGTGCCTGCAATGTTTGTTTTATCAGAGAAAGAAGCCGGTACCGATGTACGCTTGTTTAGTTTGTTTACAGTTACAATTAGTTTGTTCATGGTTATCCTACAGCCTCCTCGCCTGGGTTAGGGTTTACATTTACGGTTACCGGCGCTGTGGTTAACGCTGTGCTTGCGGCCGAACCTGTTGCTGCAGCATCGTTACCGGATGTTGCCTTAGTACCTGCTCCACGTAATTTTATCAGCTTGTTGAGCATATCAAACCAAAATGGGGCACCCAGCGAAATGGCAAGAGCCGTAAGCAACCAGCCAAAAAAAGTTTCAAGACCACCGCGCTGGTTTGGGCTATACTTAAACAAGGTTTCGCTCTCGTGCAAAATATAAGGGCAGCGTGTTACCAGCGGCGTTAGTTTTTTTAGAGAATCGGCAATGCTTTTTTGATCGAACTTTGCAAGTTTGGCATCTGCATCAGCTTTGTCTGCTTTAAATTTGCTTTCTTCGGCGGTAAGTTTTGCTAAGCGTACTTTATCCGTAGCAGCAGCGGTAGTTAAGGCTGTAACACTATCTAGCTTTATTTTAAATATACCCGATCGCTTTTGTAAACTATTAACAGCCAATCTCATCTGGTTAAACGAATCGATCTTTTTCTTAAAAGAGGTATTAAACTTCTTATCTTTATAAATAGCTTCGCAGGCTTTACAGCTATCTTTCCAGGGGCGCCCAAGGCCCATAACCTCATTAGCAGCATTAGCATCCTGTGCTACAATGCTGTAGGTATTTGTTAATAAAGAGTCTGTTGTGGGCATATTGTTAACAATACCTCCAATTTTATCTTTATTGGTAATGGCCATTTGTACCAATTGCTCCCGCGCTGTTTTATCTTTTGATAAAATACGGTGTATAGCAATCGTATCTACATTAAATATAACCGCCATGGCAAAGCCAATTACTAATAGTACGGTTTGGGTGTACCTTTTATACCAGCCGGTTGCGCGGTCCATAGTATCATCAAACCACTGTTCAAGCTTTAATTTAAATTTTTCTACATCTGCGCCCGAGTCCTGCCATAACGAGAGCAAGAATAACGAGGTATCCTGGTTTACCTTAATAGTATCCAGCGCATCAATTGGGTCGTCTATAGCCTTATTGTTTTTATGCTGTTCAACAATGGCTTTAATAGCCGGGTTTTCAGGATCCGATTTTAAATTTACCGGGTATTGAAATATTGTTTTATTCTGGATAGAGCTATTGATCCTTTGTACATCACTACCCGCCGCTTCATCTACACCTTTTAAAAGATCTATAAGTACTTTTGAAAAATTTTGCGCGGTAATGTAGGCGGGTTTGCTGTAATAATTATTCTCGCCCAAATATTTTATTAAAGGGTGCGCATAAAACCAGGGGGCCACAGCTTTATCTTTTAAATGATTAGGTTTAAAAAACATGTTCAGAAACCCTGTTATCCGATCTTTTACTTTTGAATTGGAGCTTGTTTTACCATCCTCAAGCATTCGCAGGATAGCCCGTTCGAGCACTTTTGAGCGAAAGGCAAATTTTACGGCTATCAGTTCCTGTACAATGGTTGCCAGTAAGCTATAGAGCAGGAAGATAAATACCAGCCCTATAAAAACATCTAATGCTGTGCTGTTAAACATAATGGTTACGTTTATAGTTATTTAATTAAAAGGAGTTGCGTATTAATTTGAAGCCAGTTCTTCCACCAAATTGCCAATGGCATACGGAACAGAATCTTCCCTGTACGACGCATCCATCCAAGCTAAAAAAGCGTGCGAAAAGCCTATTTTATGGCACCACTCATGCGTAAGGTGATTGGCCAGCCGTGCATCTGTAGTGCTGTTAAAAAAATCGGCGTAAGTGTGGATCTCGGCCCTACCGGGTAAACCATATCCAAGGTTGTCGCCATCGTTCCCTGGTTCAAGTACCAGGTACAGGTCAATACTTCCATCGGCTACGTTACCGGTTTCTTCACTGGCTTGCATAATCATGGCATACACCTCTTCGTTGGTGTATCTTTCGAAGTGCCTGAACAGGTCTTTCTTGAAACTGAAAGTAAGTTTTCCGCCTGTGTGGTAATTGATAACCTTATCATGAAAGGCATCAGAATTTAATACCTGCTCCATCAGCGCTTTTGCGCGGTTGAGCTTTATAACCTGCTCCGCAGAGTAGTTATCTGTTTTTAAAAAGCTTACAGTAAGCATATGATAATTATTAGGTAATTTAACTGGCAAAGGGGGCACTTCAACAGATCGAGTCCTTATAATCTATCTATTTTAAAGCAGCAATAAACTGACGGCACGGAGCCATCTCCGGGGTAAATAAAATCATGATATGCAAGTGTTAAGGTGCTTAAATTTAACAACTTAACAAACAACTAGCAATAGGTATAAACACCCGATTTTGAAAGGTATAAACACCCTGGCAGGCAATATATGCATCCATAAGGCACCTCAAATAATTGCATGGCGGGTAAACAAAAGCCCCGCTTTATGCTTCTATTAACCGGGCGTTATAAATATGTAATAGAATGATACTTGATATATTGAAAATACTTTTTTATTATCATATTTGAATGCACACTCGCAGCGATCTCATTAAACGAAAAATATAAAACTACTATGCAGGAATTAGACCCTATCATTCTTCAGAAGGCCACCTCATGGCTCGAAGGAAATTATGACGATGATGTTAAGCAACAAATTCAGAAAATGCTTGATGATAAAGCCTATACAGAACTTACCGATTCGTTTTACCGCGATCTGGAGTTTGGTACCGGCGGCTTGCGCGGCATAATGGGCCCGGGTAGTAACCGTATCAATAAATACACCATTGGTTCGGCTACACAGGGTTTGGCTAATTACCTTAAAAAAACCTATCCCGGCGAAAAAATAAAAGTGGCCATTGCGCATGATAGCCGTAACAATGCCGATCTGTTCTCTACCATAACTGCCGAGGTTTTCTCTGCCAACGATATCCACGTATACTTCTTTAAAGCGCTGCGCCCTACGCCCGAGCTTTCTTTTGCGGTACGCCACCTGGGCTGCAAAAGCGGTGTAATGCTTACTGCATCGCACAACCCTAAAGAATATAATGGCTACAAAGCCTATGGTGACGACGGCGGCCAGTTTGTTGCCCCGCACGATAAAGCCGTTATGGACGAAGTAGCCGCCATCAAAAGCATCGATGAGGTTAAGTTTACCCGCGTAGATGCCAACATAGAAGAAATTGGCGAAGAGATAGACGCGCTTTACCTGGATAAGATAACCACCCTTTCGGTATCGCCGGATGCTATTAAACGCCAGAAGGATCTGAAGATTGTTTTTTCACCTATCCACGGTACCGGTATTACGCTGGTGCCACAGGCTTTACAGCGTTTCGGTTTTGAGAACGTTATTTTGGTTGATGAACAGATAACACCTGATGGTAACTTCCCTACCGTGGTTTACCCTAACCCCGAAGAAAAAGAAGCCCTTACCCTGGCCCTTAAAAAAGCACAGGATACCGATGCCGACCTGGTGCTGGCTACCGACCCTGATGCAGACCGCGTAGGCATTGCTGTAAAAGATACCAACGGCGAGTTCATTCTGCTGAACGGGAACCAAACCGGCACCATGCTGATCAACTACCTGCTTACCGCATGGGAAGAAAAAGGCAAGCTTACCGGCAACGAATACATTGTTAAAACCATTGTTACCACCTACCTTTTAGATAAAATAGCCGAAGCCAAAAACGTTACCTGCTATAATACCTTAACCGGCTTTAAATACATTGGCGAACTGATGACCAAGTTTGAAGGCCAGCAAACCTTTATAGGCGGCGGCGAGGAAAGCTACGGTTACCTCATTGGCGATTTTGTACGCGATAAGGATGCCGTTGTATCCAGCGCGTTTATTGCCGAGATGACCGCCTATTACAAAGATAAAGGCAGCAGCTTGTTCGAAGCTTTGCTGGATACTTATGTACAATACGGTTTCTATAAAGAAAAACTGATCTCGCTTACCAAAAAAGGTAAGACCGGTGCCGAGGAAATTATTGCCATGATGGATAAGTTCCGCAATAACCCGCCGGCAGAATTAGGCGGCTCTAAAGTGATTGCGCTTAAGGATTACGAAAAAAGCGTTGAAACCGACCTGGTTGCCAACACCACTAAACCAATTGAACTGCCTGCATCTGATGTATTGCAATTCATCACCGAGGACGGTAGCATAATTTCGGCACGCCCATCCGGCACCGAGCCAAAGATCAAATTCTATTGCAGCGTAAACGGCAAACTGGCCAGCAAAGAAGCCTACGCCGAAACCGATAAGCTACTGGATGAAAAGATCAACACGATAATGAAAGATTTGGGGGTGTAATAACCTGCCGAACCTGATTTATAAAGCCATTCGTTTAATAACGAGTGGCTTTTTTATTAAAAATTATCTATCATATGGAAACACATAGTGATGGAAGCAATCTCTTGTACAAAGTAAAATAATAATACTTGTAAAAGTGGTGACAAAACTTTGCATCATGAAACGACGGCCCGCACAAGGCCGACCAACCGCAATGTAAAGCGGTACACCGGGCTATTGCTATCGTTATAATAAGCTATTCGCAGGTTGCTGGTTGCGGTTTCCTGTATGCTGAAGGTTACACCTTCTTTGGTCCAGAATTCGGCCATATCGTCATTGCCACCTTCAAAGTTAGCGGCAAGCCAGCTTTGGCTGCCAATTTTAACCACCGGGTATTGTTTCCCTTCTATGGTTACATATGCCTGTGGTGGCTTTGAAGGTTTTGGGGTTCGATCTTTCTTGCAAGATGAAAGCAAGCAGGCTGAGATCATTAGCAGTGTCAGATAATAAAATTAAGCGCATATATTTTGTGTTAAATAAAACGGCCCGCACCTGCGCCAGGCTTTATAATTTATCCTGACTACATAAAAATACCGGATGTTTAAAGCCGAAAAAATAATTACATAATTGCTACCCACGCCTTACCTGCTACACGTTGCCCGGCGGATACATTTTTATACCTTTGCACAAAGTAGTCTGCTTATAAAAAAAGTTATTAAACAAGCTGCTGTAAAGCTTGTTTACGTTCAAAACTCAACTCATCTGCCCGCCCCCATATTATGAAGGCCTATTTTAATTTATTCGACTTTAGTAAAAATATCAGCTACAAAACCGAGATCCTGGCAGGCCTTACCGTTGCCATGACAATGATGCCCGAGTCGCTGTCCTTTGCTATTACAGCCGGGTTGCCTCCTTTGGTGGGCTTATATGCCGCTTTTATTATGGGTTTGGTAACAGCGGTATTTGGCGGCAGGCCGGGCTTAATATCGGGTGGTGCCGGTGCCACTGTAATTGTTTTAATAGCCCTGATGAAAAGCAACGGTATTGAATACGTTTTTGCCGCCGTGGCATTTGCAGGCGTTATTCAAATTTTGGTGGGGCTGTTTAAGTTAGGTAAATTCATCAGGCTGGTGCCTCAACCGGTAATGTACGGCTTTGTTAACGGGCTTGCGGTGGTAATATTTATGGCTCAGCTGCAGCAGTTTAAAACCGTTGTAGCGGGTAAAGAAGTTTGGCTCAGCGGTAACCCACTGTATGTTATGGCCGGCCTGGTTGCATTAACCATAGCCATTATAGTACTGTTGCCTAAAATCACCAAAGCTGTCCCGCCTTCACTGGCTGCTATTATTGTGGTGTTTTTGGTAGTTATCGGGCTTGGCATCCATACCAAAACAGTAAGCGATATTGCATCAGTAAGCGGCGGGTTCCCGCCGTTTCATGTACCCAGGGTGCCGCTTAGCTTTGATACCCTGAAAATAATTGCCCCTTACGGTTTAATAATGGCCGCTGTAGGTTTAACAGAAGGCCTGCTAACACTTAATCTGGTTGACGAGATAACCGGCACCCGGGGCAACGGCAACCGCGAAAGTTTAGCACAGGGAACGGCCAACATCCTCAACGGTTTCTTTTTTGGCATGGGTGGCTGCCCTATGATAGCCCAAACACTGGTAAATTTAAGCGCGGGTGCAAGGGCGCGCCTCTCTGGTATTATTGCTGCCATTACCATACTGCTTATTGTGTTGTTTGGCGCCCCAGTTATAGGGCGGCTGCCTATTGCAGCTTTAACCGGTGTAATGATAATGGTATCCATCGGCACTTTTGAGTGGGTGAGCTTTAAGATTTTTAACAAAATGCCCAGGCAGGATGTATTTGTAGGCATACTGGTAGCTGTTATTACCATACTGTTGCATAACCTGGCCCTTGCCGTTTTAATTGGTGTAATTATATCTGCACTGGTATTTGCCTGGGAAAGTGCCAAACGCATCAGGGCACGTAAATACACAGATGCTGCCGGCATTAAATATTATGAGATCTACGGCCCGCTATTCTTTGGCTCGGTGACCGCGTTTTCCGAAAAGTTTGACGTTACAGGCGACCCCGACGAAGTAATAATAGATTTTAAGGACAGCCGCGTTGCGGATATGTCGGGCATTGAAGCGCTCAACAAACTAACCGCACGGTATCACTCAGCAGGGAAAAAGTTGCAACTGAAACACCTTAGTCCCGATTGCCGCACGTTGCTTGCCAACGCGGCAGATGTAATTGATGTTAATATCCTGGAAGACCCAAGTTACCGCATAGCTACAGAAAGCAGGAAAAATCCTTAAGCGCTTTTTTAGTTGCTGATGCAACCTCTCCGTTCGTCTTTGCAATGACGCAGTAGGGATAGAACCAATCCTACCAAAATCGTCTTTGCGAGGCACGAAGCAATCTTTGACATGCTTATTAACAACTTGACTGGAGCTTAATTTTCTATCGAGAATTGCTTCATACCTCGCAAATGATGCGGTTTTCATATCAAGTACACCCGTCTGTCCATAGGCATCTATTCCGCACTCAATTCTCACATTTCATTCTCATTTTATCATCCCAAAATCATATAAAATAATTACGGAACGATTATTCCAAAATGAGTTTACCTTTGCGGAACAAACGTTCCAAATAAACAAAAAACTCATTACAAAAATGAAGAAATTAGAAAATAAGGTAGCAGTAGTTACCGGCGCATCAAAAGGTATTGGTGCACAAATAGCAAAAGGTTTAGCAGCAGATGGTGCATCAGTTGTAGTAAACTATTCATCGGCAAAAGAAGGTGCAGATAAAGTGGTTGCCGAAATTGTGGCTAATGGGGGTAGCGCTGTTGCCGTACAGGGTGATGTATCAAAATCAGAAGATGTGGTTCGCCTTTTTGCCGAAGCAAAAAGCACTTACGGCCCTATAGATATCCTGGTGAATAATGCAGGTGTATATCAGTTTGGCGCTTTGGCAGAGATCGACGAAGAACATTTTCACCGTCAGTTTAATATCAACGTATTAGGTTTGCTGCTTGCATCACGCGAAGCGGTAAACAACTTTAACGAAAACGGCGGCAGCATCATTAACATTGGTTCGGCAGTAACCGCCATCACCCCTCCGGGAAGCGCTGTTTACACCGCTACTAAAGGCGCTGTTGATGCTATCACACGTGTATTGTCAAAAGAATTAGGTGGCAAAAACATTCGCGTAAATTCGCTTAACCCGGGCATGGTAGAAACAGAAGGTACGCATACCGCAGGCTTTATCGGCAGCGATTTCCATCACGAAGCTGTACGCACTACACCTTTGGGCCGTATCGGTCAGCCGGAAGACATTGCCTTGGTAGCAAGCTTCCTGGCTTCTGATGATTCCCGCTGGTTAACCGGCGAAACGCTGATAGCCAGTGGTGGTGTTAGATAACCTAACAATGTAAGCTGCGGTGCAGCAGCATAAAAATTAACTAAAAATAGATAGCTTTGCCTTTATTAAATAAGGCAAAGCTTTTCTGCTATGGCAAGAACCAAAGATTTTGATGAGGATGATGTGCTCGAAAAAGCGGTAGAGCTGTTTTGGCGCAAGGGGTACAATGCTACGTCTATGCAGGATCTGGTAGATGGCCTGGGCATTAGCCGCTCCAGTTTGTACGATACCTTTGGCGATAAGCATACTTTATACATCAAGGCATTAGAAAAATATAAGGCCTCTGGCTCCGGCCAAATGTGCCATATTGTAAGCAATGCTGCATCTGCAAAAGAAGCTATCAGGAAACTGCTGGAACTTGCCATTGGTGAAGTATCTGCTGATGAACAACGGAAGGGCTGCTTTATGGTGAATGCCGAAGTAGAATCGGCGCCGCACGATGAGCAGGTAAGCCAAATGATTTGCCAGAACGACCAGCAAGTTGAAGACGCCTTTTATGCAGCCATTAAAAAAGGACAGGAAAACGCAGAGATCTCCAATACAAAAGACGCCCGTGCCCTGGCCCGCTTTATTATGAATACCGTAAAGGGGATCCGTGTATCAGCAAAATCCACCACCGATAAAACCTTCTTCGAAGATATCATTAATGTAACGATGTCGATGTTTGAGTGAGTGATAAGATTAAACATACTCATTTCTTCACCTCGTCATTGCTGCGAGGTACGAAGCAATCTTCGATAGAAAAGTAAGCCCCAGCCAAGTCGTTAATAAGCATGTCAAGATTGCTTCGTACCTCGTAAAGACGATTTTGAGAAGGAACTACGCCGACTTCTTCAGCGTTTGCTTCCTCAGTAAATTAATTACCACGTAAGCACCTATCATTGCCGGAAAAAACAGCAGGAACGAGCGTTGCAGCAATGTAAATATAGGCAGCAATGCATTAGGCACTATCTTACCAAACAGTACGGATACGGCTAACTCGGCAAAACCGCTGCCGCCGGGGCTTGGCGCAAAATAGATCATGAACTGGATAAGTACCTGAATAGAGATCACCTGTACCAGGCTGGCGTTAACACCTAAACCCAACAGAATAACGTATTGCAAACAGTATTTATTCAAATAAAGTAAGGTGGTAATTACCAAACTCAGCGGGAACAGGAAGGGATGCTGCCTGATGATAACGCTGCAGGTTTGCTGGTATTTGCTGATGTTGGCGAAAGAGTTATCGGCCCATTTACTGAGTTTCTCTTTCCGTTTTGGGAATATAGCAGATAAGCCGTTAGCTATTTTACGGATGATAATACCCACCCAAACCGGTTTCCAAAATGCCAGCAGAAAGGCCATTAAAAACAGCAGGAAAAAACTAAAGCCGTATTTAAGCATAGCCGGGATGATACTGCTGAATGCGCTGGTATCCATCAGCATAATAGCTACAAAACCAGCCAATGGCATAAATATCAGCGTGGCGCCCATATTTATTAAACTGATAGCAAAGGAATCTATAAAGGTTACGCCTGCGCTGGTGTACACAAAAATTTGTGCCGGCCCTGCGCCGCCATGCGCCGGGGTTACTGCGCCCATAAACATATTGGCCACATTTGCCCTGAAGCTTACCCAATGCGATACGCCCGGCGCCAGTTTACGCACATAGATATGATTACGCCAGCTGCCCAGCATCAGATCTACAAACAGCATTACAAAGCAAATGGCAATATATTTATAGGAGATATGGGTTAAAGCCTTTAATGTGTTACCCGTGTTAGTGTAGAAGAAGATGCCGGCAATGGTTATTACGGTGATCAACGCAAACCAAAGCGCCCCTTTTATGATGATCGATTTATTAAATACTTTTTGTACTTCTTGTTTTTCGGGGGCCGGTATTTCTTGTTTCTCAGGAGATGTAGTTATCATTCAACAATGCAATTTGTATCGGCTACTTCGTAGCAGAGTACGCATAGCCTTCATTTAATTTTTTACGAGCAAAATAGGTGCTCATGCCTTCAAGGTTATCAGAATTGATCAGGTCTACCCCGCAATCCATCAACGTATTCCATGCAGTTGCGCTTTGTGGTATAGCCCACAGTCGCACTATCTTTCCATCGGTATGTGCCTGGCTGATATAAGCACACAGCTTACTTTTTTCGTCTGCCGACATAGGTTTCTTACCATCCCACGATGTGATATTAGAAAACTTGGCGCTCGCCATCAGGCAAAGATCGCTTTTGTAATTGTTTTTTTCGTTATTTTTCAGATCGTCATCAATAAAAGCCAGCCTAAAGGTTTCTTTAGCCATCATTTCATAAGGCTTGTGGCCCGATATTATTACCGTTACCGCACCCGGTGTTATTACACCGTTGTTATAACTGGTAAGCATAGCCTGGTATTTAACCAGCAGTTGGTTTAATTTAATGTACGTTTTATTCCTGTCGGTTTTAATATCTATCATTAAAACTATCGGTTTGGAATATCCGCTGTAAATATTGCTATTAAGCTTAAATCTATCAAGTAAAGGTTTAAAATAAAGATCTTCCAGCGTTTTGCCGCCGCGGAAGTATGGCACTACGTGCGCAACAACTAACTTATTCTTATACAGAAAGATATCTGCTTCTATATTGGCTACCCCCCATTGCAGGGCATCATACAGCGGGCGTTTGTGCTTGTAATCGTTATGGGCAAAGGCATTGGTAAGCACTGATTGGCCCAATGAACTTTGAGATATCAACAAAACCAGACTAACTACTATCGCGTTCGCTTTAAACAGATTCTTCATGTTATAGTTAATTTAATTTCCAGTAAACAACAATTACAAAGGCTTATTTTTAATCAATAGTTTAGGGCACATGCAATCTGTAACAGTTTGCTTTGCCCAAGATATAAAACATAGTTTACAATTGTAGTCTGAATGTCAAAAAAATAACCATTATTTAACATCTTTTAACCAAATTTTATCGGCACAAAAAAAGCCACTACTGTTTTGCAACAATAATGGCTCATTATTCTAAAAAAGTATCTGTTTTAGAAAAGCGGCTCTCCTTCGGATTTTTCCGGGGTGATACCTTTCCATTTCAGGATGGTATCAAATAAATCTGCGGTACGGGCGGGGCGCTCGTTCCAACCTTTCTGGTTGTATATTAAAGGTACATGGATGTGCTGGCGGTGCAACGAACCGTGGGAACCCAGGTGTTCGGGGTATTCCCAAAAATCGCGCAGATCATAACCAACAGTAGCACTTACCACAATATCCCCCGCCCTGTGGCTTTGGAATAATTGGTATATCTGGAAGATAGCATCCGGGTAATCTGTATCAAAGGTAGCCTCTAATATGTTACGATGACCGGTAGCTTCTACCTTGCCGCCGTATTTCAGCACATCGCTGGTAAGTGGCTCATAAGTAAACACATCGTTCTTAACCGAAATTTTGGCTTTGCCATCGCGGTTATGTACAATAAAAGTTTGCTCATCATCACCACGGTAAATTACAAAATCAACAGCTTCTTCTTTTGTTAGTTTCTGCAGGCGATCGGCACCCATGGTGCTTAATATCTCAGTTTCGCGCAGGGCGTGGTCGCCGGCGTGGTCAAGTAAATGGATACTGCCGAACGAGTTACCGGAAATCATCACTGCCGATTTTGGTTTGCTCTTCCAGATAACCGGGTAATAAACAGATTTTAAGCCATTGTTGGTCATCCAATCGCCCAGGTCAAGGTGCTTGGTGGTTGGGGTAAGGCCATGGTCGGATGTCATTACAAACAGCGTATCATCCCACCAGCCCTTATGCTCCAATTTAGCACGAACGGTGCCCAGGCTGTTATCTACAATTTTGTAGGCTTCCAGCGTGCGCTCATCGCGGATATGGTGATAGTGCGAATCCCAATCAACACTTGGGAATACAGCAAAAAGAAAATCAAAATCTTTACCAGAGTTCAGCATATCCATAATACGGTCGTGCCCCTGCAGATCTACAGGGTGGTGAATCTGTTTAAAGTGCGCCTTGGTATACAGCCAGCCTTTACCTTTTTTACCCAGATCGTACTCATCAGGCACGTTGCGGGTTATCATGTTATACAGGTTGTACGATTCGCCCATCAGTTCAAACAAGGTTGGCTTATCCGGGTGCATATCAGTATTAAACCAGGCTGCCTCGGGGCCGCAGTAGCTGCGCATGGCATTCTTGTTCCAGCGGGTACGCTTAAATTCGGTTTTATCAAACCAGCGGATTCCGGTAATATCTTGTGTGCCGGGGAAGTGCCCGGTTAAAAATGGCAGGTAGGCCGGCCCTGTTGTTGATGGGAAACAAGTGGTAGCTTTACGGTAGGTGCCCTCGTCAATAATCCGCTTTATATTAGGCAGGAAGCCTTGTTCTATCAGTTCGGGCAGTACCTCTGCGTGGGCACCATCTACCAAATAAAACAGCACTCGCTTTTTGCTTTGCATCAGTATAAAATAATGTTAATAACAATGCGCAAACGGTGCTGCACTGTCGTTTTTAAAATCCCGCAAAGGTAAATTAATTTAGGCAGTGTAAAACAGAATTTGGTCATGCGGAAGTAAATCGCCTCTGTATATCATATATTTTACTTAAAATTGCCATGAGTTTAGAACCATTATTAATTGAAACGGATCATTGCTGTTATCATACTAAGTATCCACCTGTTTAATGCAGGCGGTTACCTGTTGCTGCAGCAATATCAGGTTTATATTACTGATAAAAAGATGAACGATCTGATCAGCAATAACCTGTACGACCCTAACGCACTGATAGAGGTTAAAATAGCCCAGCACATGCCGGGCATAAACGAGTGGAACGACTATAAGAATATAGACGGCCAGGTACAGCTCAAAAACGCCTGCTACAACTACGTAAAACTTAAAATAACTGCCGATACACTGTACATTAAGGTTATTAAAAATTACGAAAAAACAAAGCTGATAGGCAAAAACATTATTTACGCCAAACAGATAAATGATATCCCGCAAGGAGATAAAGAAAACAACGCATCCTTTAAAAAAGCCGGTACCGACCTTAAGTATAACCATGCGCCAACGGCGTTTAAGTTTATAGCTTTTGAAACTTTTACCCCTATAATTGTTAAGCCTGTACAGATAGGTTTAATAGATCCGTACATCCCTGTAGCCGGCAAGCCTCCGCAAATTCTATTCAGTTAATCATTTTTAAGCGGCTTATTTTATTCAGATCCCCCGGGCATACTTTGCCGCGGGCAGCTGCTATTTTTAATTGAATTGAAACTTCCCATTTTAATAAACTACAATGAAATATTTATACAAAATGTTGCCGGCCCTGCTGCTAACTATTGGCGCGTACCAGGCAAAAGCACAAAAAACCACTAAAGACACCGTAAAACTCGATAGCGTTATCATCAAAGAATCGCGCAGCAAAAGCCTGCCCGAAGTTAGCGGCACTTATCTGTTCTCGGGCAAAAAAACCAACGTTATTTACGCCGACCCGGGCAAGGCAAACTTAGCCGGTAATACCGCACGTACCCTGTTCTCACAGGTACCAGGTGTTAATGTATGGGAGATGGATGGCGCGGGCCTGCAGCTTAACATAGGCACCCGCGGTACCGATATGCACCGTTCCATAGAAACCAACATCCGCCAGAACGGGTACAACACCAACTCGGATATATTTGGCTACCCCGAGAACCACTACAATATGCCTTTTCAGGCTATTGGCGAGGTGCAATATATTAGGGGCTCTGCCGCGTTACAATTTGGCGACCAATTTGGCGGGATGGTAAACTTTAAAATAAAAGACCCGGATACTACCAAAGCTTTCGGGCTGGAAAGCGAGCAATCGGTAGGATCTAACCGTTTCTTTAACTCCTATAATGCTATTAGCGGCAAGGTGGGCAAAATTAGCTATTACGCTTATTTTGACACCCGCAGCGGCGATGGCTGGCGGCCCGATGCAGCCTTTAACTACCATGCTTACTATGCCAACATCAAATATCAGTTCAACAGCAAGGGGAGTTTATCGTTCCAGTTCTCAAGATCTGATTATGTGCAGCAAATTGCAGGTGGTTTAACCGATGCGCAGTACGCGGCAACCAGCAGGCAATCTAACCGTTTCCGTAACTTTTTTAACCCGGTTATTAATATTCCTGCGCTATTGTTCAACTACAACTTCAGCAAAAACACCAAGCTGGATATCACCACGCACTTCTTAACGGGCCAGCGCAACAGTGTGCAGTTTATTGCGCCATCCAGCGTGAACGATACCCTGAACACCACGCTTAAAACCTTCAACCCAAGGCAGGTTGACCGTGATTATTACACCAGCTTTACTACGGAAGCACGCCTGTTGCATAATTACACTTTGGGTGGCATGAGCAGCACCTTTACCGGTGGACTGAGATTCTCTAACAGCCTTACCAAACGTATGCAAAAAGGTGTGGGCACAACTGCTACTGATTTTGACCTGGCACTGGTAAAAGATTACGGCATAGATTTACACGCGGAAACCCGCAACTACGCAGCATTCTTTGAGAATCTTTTCCGCATTACTGATAAGTTATCCTTTACGCCGGGCGCGAGGATGGAGTTTATCAAATCGTCATTAACAGGCGTGGTGAACAACCGTTCTACTGATGTAAACTATCAGAAACAACGTAACTACCCGTTGTTTGGTGCAGGCCTGCAATACCAGGTGAGCAACGGCAGCCAGTTATATGGTAACATTTCGCAGGCTTACCGCCCGTACATTTACGCGGCTGTTACCCCGGCCGATCAGCTTACTTTGGTTGATCCTAACATAAAGGATAGCAAAGGTTATGATATTGATTTTGGATACCGTGGCCGCATTAAATCAATCTTCAGCTTTGATGTGAATGCCTTTTACATATTCTATGGTGACAGGGCCGGTACTTTAACCGTTAAAGATGCTGCAAACGCAAACCACCTGTACCTAACCAATATTGGCGACGCTGTTGCAAAAGGTATCGAAGCTTATGCCGAGGTATCGTTACTGCGCTCTTTCGACCCTGCTGCCGGCAGCGATATCAGGCTGTTTAACACCCTGGCTTACACACATGGCAGGTATAAAAAAGGCTCAATCAATGTATCTGGTGTAAACAACAGCCTGGCAGGCAACCAAATTGAAGGCACCCCAACCTGGACAAACCGCACCGGCCTTACCTATT
>Ga0247734_1000364_pt1 | contig 40001 bp, 38 predicted proteins | sample UWRJL103311B2_FD_180933 | JGI IMG/M metagenome (GOLD analysis project Ga0247734, IMG submission 180933) | Plant litter microbial communities from Arlington Agricultural Research Station in Wisconsin, United States - UWRJ-L103-311B-2 | ecosystem: Environmental > Terrestrial > Plant litter >...
CAAGGGTAAATTCTTCCTCCCCAGTATACCTTTCGTCTTTTACAAAACATACTTACATTTTGCCTCCAGGCGCAAAGTTCTATTACATGCGCGGTATCCTGCATGATTTCCCAGACGACAAGTGTCGAGTGATCCTTCAGCACTGCATCGATGTTTTGGCACCGGACTCGCTGATCCTGATCGACGACATGGTCTTGCCTAACACGGGCGTGTATTGGCAAACGGCACAGGTGGATCTTACCATGATGGTGGCACTTGCAGCGCGTGAGCGAACGCACGAGCAGTGGACTGCACTGCTAGATAGCGTAGGGTTGAGGATTGTCGATATCCATGTGTATACGCCGCCGGTGCATGAAAGCGTCATCACTTGCGTTCCAAAATGAAGGTTTTACGTGCTGGTAGCTTAGAGCTAGAGGCTGTACTAATAACAAAAAAACCCCGGCCCCTTATTGTTTCTATAAATCAAATAACATATAAATTGTTTTAGTGGGTTAGAACTTTGGACCTAGTGAGACTGAAACTTGCAAATAGTCAAACATTCACAGTCACCATGTAGTTTTTAGGATACGTCGTATTAATGGGCTATGTATATAATACTTGTTCCTTGTCATAAGATCTTCCAGTCCCGTCCGATTTGTCCGTACATAATCCCATGTTCTGGTATCAAAGAAAGGCATTCAATGGAGTCTATATTTTCACCAGCGATGTTCAAAATATATGACGCATGGAGACTTGCCAGAGCGAAATCACTCATAAATCCCATTCTGTTTCGATTCCTCTGTTTGCTTCCCAAACTTATCTTCCTAAAGAACCCAGGTCTCGTGCACCAAGCAGGTATACGATTTTATGACGTATTTGCCTCAACACTTGGATCAAAGGTTTTGTTTCAAGTGGTACTATGTAGTGTGTATTTGAGGCGGCGAAATATTCATGGACCGAAGTTCGGGCTCAGGATCGGGATTCAGAGGCTGCCGCGCGGCTTCGAGCGCTATTTCAGGTTTTCTTCCTTTATCCATAAATGAGACTAAAACGGCATCTCCTTGACTAGGCTTATTTTTTAGGGGTTTTGAAATGTTTCGGAATCCGGTTACTCCTGACTCAGAATGCTTCAGGGCAGCGACTTGAATGTATTGTTCGAGAACGCCAATTACTTCATAGTCAAACTTGCATATGTCAGAACAGTATATTTCAACATACAGAGGTATTAATAGCTTACACTGGCATATGTGCCTGGTGGTATAGACAAGAGCTGCTCAAAGTTTTCCGCAAGATATGACTTGCTTTGGAGATGAATTTCAATCTGATCATAGATATTGTTGAGCGGCATCGAGGCATTTTTATATGCAGTAAGAAGTGAGAGAAACTCTCTAAATATATTCATCCGATCTATGAAAAGACACTAAACATAACGTATCAGAAATATCGAGTAACTTGCATCATCCAATAAATAAATATTTACTTGCCTTCCGCTCAGCTACATAGTTGATACCTTGGTCGAATTTAATGTGGAGTTCAGTTTCTTGATGAACACGAGGGTCAAGTTCAAAGGGACTTTGCATTAAGCGAACCCTCTTAAAATCTCCTGGGTTTAGCACAGTCACATTGAGCTTTCGTGGCTGAACTAAATTGTACTCTTCATGTTGGGCATGGGGTTGAAACTGAGGGTGATCCTTGGAATTAGAATTGAAATTATCGAATTGCTGCACCTTAACTATTCGTTGAAACCACATTCCACATTCTTTGCATTGTGCTCTATCATTAATCGATCCTGTACTTGAACATTGGCATCTGGGGCAACTGTTGCTTGTGGATTCATCGGTAAATACCATGGCCATGTCCACTTTCTCGCCAGGTCTAAAAGCCAAATCCAACTTCAACGAACGACTTATTTCCTGGCCTGTACTGCCTTGTTCTATAGCGAACTCTTTTCTTTTAATTTTGCTTTGCGCAGGATGTTGACGGAAAATTTCTGTTAGAATTGTGTCCAACATGTCCCATGAGTTTACTAGTTCTAAAGGAAGTGGGATTTGCTTTCCAGTCGCTAGTTCCATGATTACCGGTGCTTGTTTCCAATGGAAATCGATGCCTCTAGCAATATATTGCTGAGAAATGATCAAGTTTTGAATCGATACCAAGGAATTTCTGATTTCAATAACAATCGTTCGAACTTGTGTTAATGAAGAAATTCCGCTGCGAAGGTAACTCATCATGACAGTCGATATCCGAGCCTGAGAATCGATCTTGTCATTGATAGATTTTAATTCAGAGATCTGTTTTTCCGCTAGTTTCACAGATTCTTGAAGTAAGTGATTTACTGCCTGAATACGGAATGCTTGGTCTTTCTCAGCAAGCCGGTCTGACTTCCTGCACATCATTAGCTTCTATCAGTCAAAATATCACATCACACTCACTTTTGTGCAACATCGGACAATAGCATAACCGTATCGCTAAATGTATGTAGCCTCCTTCTCAACTCCACAATATCTTCCTTCTCCTTCAACCACACAATCTTTTTCGAAGCATCTTTGAACCAATTACTAGAACCCGCGGGACAGAGATTCGTGGCATATTTCTTGTTGATTTTTGACTGGAAGTTAAGCAATTCCTGGCGCCAATCCTTAATTGCGTCCATTGTAATGGTGCCTAGCTCAACCAACTCTGGACCGTTGGCGTAGTTCTGCCATACCGTAACCACCTATACAATCGTTAGAGCAAAAATGACAGACGTTGAGACCAATGCGACGCTACCTGTAGAAGTGCTTTGTTGAAAAGTTCCAATTCTTTCGTTAGGCTCTGGTATTCGTTTGCAGAGCCTCGTGTTCTATTTAATGCCTTCGCAATGTTCCATGCTAATTCACCCACGGAAATGATATCCCCCACTGAGCCGAAGGTAATGCCGGCCATAGAGTAAGGCAGTAGTGCCACATAAAATAATAAGTAATGTAATTAGAGAAAGTTGGATGGCGACTCCAACATGGTTTTGAGTTGGAGATGCAGACGAGCCTGCTCAGCCATCATGCTGCATCGCATGACTTGGCAACGATCATGCGGCAAGGCTTGAAACTTACATCTGATTCGTTCTTCGGGCCCAAGGTATACCACATAGGTAGTAGTTGTCAAGTGTTGGCATGGCTCGGTTACGTCAAGGTTCAGCTGGAGTCACTGGTAGGAAGCAAGCTTCTTATCGTATATAGAAGTGGATCTAAAAGTGTACAATCATTACAATTCAGCTGCTAACAGTCATTAACGAGCTAACACCGCAAGCATCATCCTTCTACAAGTACCAACGAGACATGCAATTCATCCACGAACCAACAATTTACGCCCCAACGCCAGTTCTTATACGGGTATCGAGTCTCCAGTTACTAGTTCCCCCATCTAAAGCTCTTTCTTCGAATCAGCTAACCGTTCCTTCCTCTCAGCTTCCGCCAACTCCTTCTTCTCATTGGCAAACATTTCTTCGGTCCATGGATGTTTGATAGTCAAACACCAGATGTCCATATAATCACAGATGGAAACAATAACGTCAACCTATATAAATATTAGTATTTTAGTCTTTCCTCCCGTTTTGAACTATACTTACCACAAAGCTTCCATAGACGCCAATTGCAGCACCCAGCATCAAGAATAGGTAGGCAACCTGGTAATCACCAGCACCAAGTGCACTTGGCCATCCGATTCCAATATTAGTTTGCAAGAAAGGCCCCAGAGAATCAAACACTCCATATGCCAAAAAGATAACAAGCACATTGTAGTAGGGGAAGTCGAGCTTCACGAGATGAGCAGTGATCATCTGTCCAACAGAATATGCGTTGACAATTCCGGCAAAGAATACGAAGGGTACAAGATGATTGTGGAGGATATCTGGGTTGAGTAAAAGGTATGCGGGGATCAGGGTCCAGGTAACAAAGAATGGAACGAGACCGAGCAAAGCTCCTCGAGATTTGTCACCACGCTCCCTGCGAACTTTGATGACATTCAGGGCACTATATTGAAGGTCAGCGTATTCCCTTGAAAGGTTTAGTGTGACATACGATTGGACGGTATTGAGAACTAGCACGATTCCACCTTGAACCATAAACCACTCATTAAATGCCAACTCGTAAACGTAGTCCGGGATTAATGCAGATTTTGGAATACCAAAGGTAAGGAACAGCGACTGTGACCAGAAGCTTGCGCCACCATTATAAGCAGTAAATGCATATACGAAAACCATTATTATGATGCCCTCTACGGGCCCGGAGATTATACCAAGTGTTAGAGTCTTGGTATGGTATTCATCCCAAGTCTGTACATAGAAGGTAAGGAGAGCTATATGGCGTCAGCATATGGATCTCGACGTTTATAAGCCAACATACCTCCAAATACCACCAACACTGTTTTCCATCCTTGTCCCAGGTTTTGCGACGCGGCGAAAATGAGGCATTCGAGAGAAGTATTGACGGCATCAACACCGTGGTCAAACAGCTCTCCCAAAGGTCCGCTCTGCCGGGTTCGTCGTCTGCCAACACGTTAGTCTACTACTCGAGTCTGCCAAGTACTACAAAGGGAACGTACGCTTGCGATCCATCAACTGCATCAAAAGTCTGGTAGAGGAAAAGCCCCACTGCCCATGACGCGTAAACCCAAGGAGGACAGTCCTGATCTAACGTCGGGTTATACCACAGCAATGTCAACAGGTTAATTATAACGAAACTGAAGCCAGACAAGGTGATCAGGTTCGGTGCCATCCACATGGGAAAACATTTGATGACAACATGGGTGTAGAATGGCTTGAGCACATAGCGCGACAGGAGCGAGTGGTCGACACCACTGTACTTGTATTGCTTGAGGTTAGGCAACTGGTCCTGCCGTACGTAAACCATTTCGGTGGTTTAGACAAATAGTTTGCAATATGAGGAGCAGAAAGAGGTGAAGGTAGACTTTCTTTCTTTGATGTTCCGCTTCGTCTCTCAGTCCAGAAAATACTGGCCTCAAAACGCGCCAAGGAACAACGTCATTCGAAATAGTTAGCGTGACTTGGCTTCCCAAGAGCTTCGCGAGCCTCGTTGAGCACGTCTGGAGTGGACCCACTCATCGTCGCTTAGGAAAGGGGAGGAGTTGGACTGGGGGCAGGGCAGTTGGGTGGGCTGAGTTGGAGCTGACGCCTAGCCTGACCGAAATATTGATCTTATATAATACACTCCTAGCACACCAATGCCGTAGTGTGCTTCATCGAAATCCACGACCCCGACTCCGGTTTTCAATTTCCAACTCGCAGCTCTTCCGTTTAGGCATATCAGTCATTGCAAAGTCACTTCTCTACCATGGCCATGGCACCGCCTCGTAAACTAGTCGTTCAGATGTCAGGTGTTCCAGGCTCAGGGAAGAGCACATTGGGAAAACTTCTTGGAACAGCAATCGATGCTGTTATCATTGACCATGATCTGCTTCGAACTTTTTTCCTTGACAACAACACTCCCTTTGATCAGTCCGCCAAACAAGCATATGCTTTCCAATGGCTACTTGCAGAAGATTTAATCAAACAAGGACGGTCGATTATTTTTGATAGCACCTGCAACTACCAGGAAACGTTGGACCGGGGAACTGCACTGGCTAATCAATATGACTACGATTACAAGTACATCGAGTGTAAAGTCAATGACGTTGATTTACTGGATACAAGACTTCAGACCAGGACTTCACTGAGAAGTCAGCGCACAGGGGTGAATAAACCTCCAGTTGATGTCACCGAAGCCCGGCATAATGTGGACTATCGTGTAATGTTCCAGAAGTGGATTGAAAAACCAGTTCGTCCGGCTAGTGGTGCTATCTCTGTGGATTCGACAAACGGACCGGAGAAGTGTCTGGAAGATGTTTTGAAGCAGATCCGCCCTGAATCTACGGAGATCTCTACAGCCGATGCAATCTGAATGTTAACAGCTGTTGAAAATCGCTGTCCCTGGCGAGGAGTGCCTATAAAAATACTCTTTATATCCTTGGGTGCTTTGTTCGACTTAAGGATGCTTTTGAGGAGCCGACACCACAACAGAAAGGTCAGGTGGCTATCGTGCTAAGATTTGGGATATGTTAGGGGGGCTGCCTAACACTGGACTAGCGATTGTGAACCATTGTTAATGTAGGAATTTATAGCACCAATCATCCAGACAAGTCAGGAGCTATAGTAATCGGCAGTCACCGGATTTGCTTTAATGATTGGATGGAGATTAAGAAATTGCGATGGTTGTAATTAAATGCATCTTCTATATTGGCTACTATACACATCGACCTACTCAACTAGGCTATTTTCAGCTCCAGCGTTTCTGTGGGTATCTGCCAGATCTTTCTAGAATCTTGTGAACCTTCATCACTACCATTGTAAACGCATTCTCTGAGATACCATAACTTTTGCAGATGCCGCAACTAGACCTGTAAGACTTAAACTCATGAAAAAGTCTGCACCTGCTCGCCCGGCCATTTTCTCAATAGTTCGCTTCCCTCGAGAGTAGATACTCTCGTTCCCGCCAAACCTCGCCATCATAGTGAGAATGGTTGAGATAATATAAACTTCGAGAGATCTCCGTCCGACATCAACAAGCAAAGATTGGACCACCTCTGGAAGGTACGGCACCATGGCTTCCACAGCGAGGTACTTCAGAATAGAAGTACCAGATGTAACTAGAACAAACGATGGTGTCCAGAGACTCTTCGATATCGGCGCATACTTCGGAAGCATGAAGTGTAAGGCTTCACCGACAGCAATCATACCAATTGATTCCAGGGCCTTTTGAGATTTGGAAAGTGTTTGCAGCTGGAATGCCTGGCCAATGAGCATAGATACGGCGGTAGTTAAGCTTCCAAGGAGACCTTCAGGGTCATGTGTGGGTGTATGAATGTGCTGGCCGAACATGAATTTGTCTATTTTTGTCTGAGCTGTGTCCAATTGGTCGCTAGAATCATAATCGGGATGCGCCAGGGGATTTGATCCTGTGGATCCAAATAGGGATATTGTATACCACAAAGCAACAAGAGGGAGGCCGTAGTACTTCTGTAATAATCCCAAACTTGGTTCACTGGCCAAAATGCTTGCTAGCCCAAGGCGTTGTAACACCCCAGGTATACGCAGGTCCTTGCCATTTGCAAAAGCCGAAACTGTCTGCAAACTCAACCCAATTCCAATCAGGCCAACATTCCGTCTTATTGGAGCAGGAGACATGCCGGACAGAAAGGCGAAGCACGGGAAAATTGTGTCTGCATACGTGACCTGGCCGACGTATCCTGAATGAGCTGTCCATTGTAGACTACTGATGTTGACGAATGTCATTTCAAGCGACGTTAAGCCACGAACGACATCTCTGACTGGATCACGCGACATTTAGGAGATGGTTCAAAGGCACGCAGGAATGGATTGCAGTTGTTTCGTGCGTTGTAACAATGGACTTGTGTAGTGCAACACGAGGATAGGTGGGGTGTGTACTTCATTTTATATCACGTGACCATCAAAGATATTCCCATCTGATCAGCAAAAGCGCACGCTTTGCTTGCTGTGGATATATTTTTAGACTCTAATCTTTTGTTGAGTGAAGCATATTCTCCTATACTTCCTCTACATACACAAATCTATTCCAATATTCGCCGTCATTCGCGTGAGACTAAGATAATTAGGCAAATAAAAACAAGTGCACAAAATATTGAAGTGCTGGATTGAATTTAGCTGTATTAATTGTGAAGTGGCCGTGCCAGTAACTAACATAGACTTCATTATAAAGTTTAGTTCGCTTTAGGCGGTCATTATTAACTATAAACTACAACCTATAAATACACCCAAGTCCTAGTCTAGAGTCAACCTTCTAGTCTAAATATCGATCCCTTCTAAAGCACCAGATCAATACCAATAGATCCACTTTTAGATTTAAGAAACCCCCCTTCCCAAGTTTTCTGATGAAATGCGTTGATGATATCCCACAATTTTCTCCATTTTCCAACCCCTTTTCGCTGCTTTTCCACCACTGACAAGCGCCACCACTTCACTTGGGTGAACAACATTGAAGATTACCAAAACACATAGCATCAATACCGCATCAAAAACATACAGATATACCTCATTCGATAACAAGTAACCTGAGAATCCCTGCAAGTACTCCACCACACGGAATATCGACCGGATCATAATCAGTACACTCGCTGCATACAGAGCAACGAGATGATTGCGCCAGGTTATATCATTTAGAGCGCGAGCGGTAGGAACTTTGATCATGGCAATGTGGAAGTGTACAGCGACAGCGATAAAACAGCCAAAAAAGAAGATCTGAACGAAAAGTCCGCCTAGGATAAGATCTGAGCCAGTCTTAAAGGAAGACGCAGTTCCTGAAGCCTGAATGCCACCTCCTAAATACAATAATGAGCAACTTCCAATGTGTCAATTAAGGGTGCAAGAAACATACCACCCATTTGGAGCAAGAACGACACAACATCACCACAAACAAAGAGCTTCGTGAGCCATTTCTTCTTTATCATCGCGTGTGACTCGCCATCTGCTAAAATTATAACTCGGCTCAACTCCATATAGATACTTGCCGCGAAGAGAGCGGGTGCCACCAGAAGAAGGAGTGTTTGTATGAGGTATGGACCTAATGTCCAATCCGGAGACTCTTGATGCGATATAGCACGGCCAACATAGCCGATCCATTCAACTATCACAAGTTATTAGTTTCAGAAATCTAGTTCATGGTGTGCAGCAAGTTCATATGGCAACGCACAGAATCCTCCTACGATCATTGGAATCATAAACCAAGCCCTGGTCTGAAAGAGTTGATAACAGTGCAAAGATGTAGTAGTTAAAAACAGAACAATGAATATTACGGCTCCGATCATCGACGGATCATAGTGATAGAATTTGAATTCGTTGAGGTCGGCCATTTGTTATTTGCGTAGAATGTTCAGATCTCAGTTGCTAGAACTAATATCCAAATTTGGGATCGTTAATATTTGGAAACGAGAATTGGAGGAATTGGAAAATGTGTATAGAAGTGACAGGTGAACCTCAAATTCGCAATCCTAACCACAGCGAGAGCACTTCACTATATAATTAATTAATAACTGCTGGCGAAGTTTGCCCAAAACATACTCAGTTCGTACTCCATGCCTAATAAGGGAAAGATGCCGCCGATATCCTGACACACACTAAATGTGTGCCCCACAATCAAGCCTTGAGCCTTATAGAAAACGAAAACTAACTAGGAAATGACGAAAACGCATTAGAATATCAGCGCTTCTCTTCGGCTATCTCACTAATTGGGCTTGGCGATATGCTGTGTCGTACACTATCCCCAAAGGGGCTTAAGGCTGGTCGGTAACATCGCTTACGGTAGCGTTTCTCGTATTCGCCTTCCAAGGCATTGGTTTGCGAAGGTTCAAGCGAATACGAAGGAGAATAAATATATGGTAAGCGATAATTGTCGATTAAGTTCCGAAAACTATAATATACTATCCCAATTCAATCCCAATTCAATCCCAATCTAGCACAATAATGCATGCAGTCTACGGAGTAGGCAGATAGTGCAACGCGAATCTCTCCCATGCCGATGTTTAAGATTACCAGAATTACGAAGATTGATCATATCTTCTGCAGGTAATCTCAATATGCTAGCTGGGTGGTAAGCATATCAGCCACCACGAAATGCATAAGGAAGAATCACTCGTAAACATTTAGTTTCACCCTAGCTAGCCGAAAGTGATAAGCTCTACACTTTAGATACTTGTCTCCTGTCCTGTCCAACAAGATGCCTTCGCGAAGCAACCATTCCAAGTCGCGCCACGGCTGCTTACAATGCAAAAGGTCTCATATCAGGGTACGAAGCCAAATACATTTCCACTATTCAGTGACTGATTAATCGCAGTGTGACCTTACCCAGCCCAAATGTGGAAAATGCATAAAATCTGGAAAGGCCTGTCATTTTCCATATTCGATCAATGCAAAGCTTCTAAATACCCCCTCCGCATTACCCGACCCAAAACATGCAACACAATCACTACTCCTATCACTGGCGGACCACCAATATAAGACAACACCTACTACAGAAATTCAATTCACGCCCAGGTTGGGGAATGTGTGCTGTGAAGAACTAGAACTCTTACATCATTTCTCAACTGTTACTTATGCAACAATGGCCATTCGAGATGATCTTCGCCGAATGTGGCAAATTGATGTCCCGAAGATGGCTTTAAAGCAAAGTTTTCTGATGCACAGCATTTTTAGCGTCACGGCACTACATATAGCTTCCTCAAGTGCAGAAAACCAAGCTTTATACACTGGTCGAGCAATCCACCACTACAGCATCGCTCTTGAAGAATACAGCAACAAACTCAAAGGCATTACAAAAGAAAATAACTGTTCATTGATTATTTGCGCGTCATTGACCGTTGTTTTCGCTCTCAGCCTCGCGATGTCGAGTCCAACTCAGGAACCGATGCAACCCATCGAGGAACTCTTAGGTATCTTTACGCTTCTACGGGGGTTACCGCTGGTCTTAGGAGAAACGTGGAGCTTGGTTCAGCAAAGTGAGATTGCGCCTTTGTTTGTAGGCATAAATTCAGCCGACTCAATTGTGCTTTCTGATGAAGTCACAAACGCCATCCAACTATTGGAAGATCAAATTGAGCGAATGGCACCCTCCGACGCAGATCGGGATATTTATGTACGTGCGACTCAAGGAGTCAAAGATTGCTTTAAGTTGGTGTCGTTGAAAAATATCGATAATGGGATGGCGCTTAGCTGGCCAGTATCTCTCAGCCCGGAGTATACTGCATTGTTAAGCTCCCGACAAGATATTGCGTTGGTAATTCTTGCCCACTATGCTGTTATTCTCAATGAGATCAGAGATACCTGGTGGGCAAAGGGTTGGGGAAGCAAGCTAATACAAGAGGTCAACCAGGTAGTTAGCGATGAATGGAAAAGCCTCGTAGCGTGGCCCATGTATAAGATTGGGATGGGGAAATAATTTACCCCTAGAGAGCGAGAAAATCATAGTCAAAAGTTCCTTCGCACGCGCCTTGTTCTTAAACAAGTTACTCGAACTCCAGGGATACAGATTCAGATTCCTAACTTTTTCGCTCATAGCCGTGTTATTCAGGCCACTGATCGAGCACCTCCTTTGCCCCCGAAACTAGCCTCCCAAAATTCATCCTCACGCTCCATCTGACATACAGAGTTCCCACCATCTTAACCAGTCCCCCTCCCGTAGCATAAATATCACTCTTCGCTCCCTCCGGAAAATGATGTCCGAAAATCGGCGGTTGAACGGTTACACAAAGCCCCTCACTCTCCTCCCTCCCTCTTCCTTCCCCGGCAACACCCTCACTACTTCCCTTGATCGTGTCATTGGTATTGTCGCAAAAATCACCGAGCATGAAATCAATCTGTTTATCGAATGCTTTGACGCCAAATTCGTACAGTAGTTTTCGCGCTCCTCGTTGTGATAGAGCGTAGGCTAGAGAACAGGATGGACCAGAGGGGTGGTGAACTAGGCGGGTATGTGGTGGGTACATGGTTCCATATATGTCTGGGGCTGCGAAGGGATGTGGTTTTAGGTGAGTAGGTGAGGGGACTGTTAAGTCATTTAGAATCAAGACTCGTGAGGTTGGTGCTTTGGCCCGGAAGTTGGTGCCGCAATGGCCGAGCCAGAGAATGTCCCATTCATCACCGTAAGGGCTCTTTTTGGGATGCGGTGGAAGCACAAGACTTTTGAGTGGGAAGGAAATCTTTTGGTAGTCTCTATCAATATCGGGTGAAGTTGATGATTTGTCCAGGGGATTAAGAGATACAACATGAGGAGAGAGTAATGCTTGAGCTGCTTTTGCGAAAGTTTGAAGTTGAGCTTTCAGCCGCATGTCCCAGTCGACATCATCTTCGAGAATTAAAGCAGACCCAAGATTTTGTTCGACTATTCTGTTTACTGTTAAATCTCATACTCAAGATACGAGGATGACTTACGTTTGGATGGCGTTCATATGACCTCGCCAACTACCTCTACCCCCTGGAGAAAGCTTGTTTCGTTCCCCGGGTGGTAGGTTACGCTCTGGCACAGTAGCACTGTGAACCCCATCAATCCAGTTGAGTTTTACCTGAGTGAATGAAGCAGCAAGCGTAAGTGCGTCACGCCGATCGGTCCTTGTCGGAAGATTTAGAACAAATATCTTTTCGAACTAGTCATTTAATCAGCGCGATTTTTGGGAGATGATTGAACTGGGTATATAAACCAAAAGACGCGCGAGAAATAAGTTATATCATCGAGCTGTGACCAGATAGAGTTCTATATTAAGGGACGTAGAGACTACTTACACCAAGGGTGCGATTTAAGATATCGCCATGTAACTTGTCTGGGCCCCTAAATAAATCTACCAAAGCTTTGGGATATCCTGAATTGACATACGACAGGAGGAGAAAGGTTAACGAAATAATAGCAGCGACTTTAACAGACGTAGGCCACCGCCGACGCTGCCAAGCCAGAGTAGCATCGTAAAGCGGAGATCGAGCGCGCATTACAAGTCGAGAAGAATCTTAGAGATAAGAATGTCATCTATACATCTCTTCTCAATTATATCAAGAAACATGGGAACACTCAAAAACCAGAAAGTGACCGAAATGAAAAGATGTCATAGTAAGTGTCACGGGACTTGGATATTCATGTGTTTGATAATTTGCATTTAGCCTCCACCTGGGCGGATCTTGGGGTGTTGGATATAGAGTATTTACTAGGATTCCAAGTAGCGATCTTCAGAAAATTAAGCTGCTAGAGGCCTGAGGGGACACTTCTTCTTGGGATATTTACATTTCAATATTCCAAGGGCTTGGTAGATGAAGAAAATTCAGGCGAGGAAGGCTAGGTGGGTAAATGTAGGGAGACTGCCATTCCACTGAGCTGAACTCAGGTCGTTTGCGATAAATGAACATGTTAACGCATAACAAAATATTCCCTATAAAGTGACTAATACTAAGAAGGAATAAATATGTCGTAAAGAAAAATATACGAGTGATCACGTGGTTATGAAGGATTATGCTTATATAAGCCGAGGTCAACATCCTGCTGATCATCAAACTACAATCAATTGGATACTGATACAGAATAGCTGAACACCATGCTTTCCATCATTGTTTTCGGCATTGGTCTCATGCTTCTCATACCCATCTTTGTCGTGTATCGCCTTACAGCAAACCGTCCTCCCAGAATCTCGACCACCGCTGCAGCGGAGCGTGCTTCTGCTCTCAGCAAGCATAGTTGAAATGTAATCTAACGGGCAGACCTGGACAAGCTCATATGTGGAAGAGCTGCAGGTCCGTATTCTCTGGATGTAGTTATAGGGTGGTGCCTAACTTTCATAGTCAAACTTGCTGCGATTGAGAAGAACGCTAGCCTGCTTTGAAATTTAACCAGGATACACAGGCCGTCAAAGACAACTATACTCAAATGCCAACATCTGCATCTGCAATTTCTGTCTTATATACGGAAAACTCTGCTCACAGGTCTGAGAGAAAACATCAAGGATTGGCAAGATGACAGAATTTATTTGGTGTGAAGGTGGGAAATATAATGTACTATACACCACTGGCCAGGTCAACAAGTACCTCGCATACACGAAACTATAGATCTAAATCATGCTGAAACAACCAATTAAACATGTGGAACTCCATCTTACATCTCTTAATCAATTGTCAATGACCATAGCACACTTTAGGTTCCGATGCTAGTAGCCTCTATATTTTCAAAGTCGTCCCAGTTCACCAGAGATTCCTGCCAGAAAGAATTGTCATATAAGACGAAATCCCTCGGATTCACTCTGTTTTCACTATCTGGGGCGACTGCACCTGGCTGTGGCTCTGAAAATTCGGAAAGCAATTTAGCTTCATAAGTCGTTCTTCCCCATCTCATTCTAACTGCATGGGCGTGAAACATGTCTTCATCTTCCATTACGACTCCAATCCTTCGAGCAGCGTTGCTGGCATCTTCAAAGTTCTGCTCCAGTCGACTAAGTATGGTACTGAGGTCGACCAACTTCCGTGCGTGCGATAAATCCCATCCATTGGCATGGAGCAATAGTAGCATAGAGAGCACAACAATAGTATCTGCTAATTGAATCCATACCGTTGCAGGTAAGGTGAAATATAATTCAGGAGGTATCGAGAAGTACGAATTGAAATAAGCTTTCACCGCGATTAGGCATGAGTAGAGAAGCTCCATTTTTGGAAAGTCTAGATGACCTGGTGTTTCATGAGGCTCACATAGCCCAATTTTGTACAAGGATACTTGAATATAGTGGTAATGTAGTAGAAATATCGCTAACGTATATTAACAAAGGATGTAAGAAACTAGAGTTGAATTGTGACTTACTATTTGTTGTCATGTCTAAAGAGAAAAGTGTTTCCAATTCGGTCTCTAATGCCTTTACGACCATTCCAACTGGGGTCACAGGGCTCCACAAAGGCTCAAGTTCGTTATTTGGGAGGCTCTGCTCAATCTTTCTGAGCATATTTTGAGCACGCACTAGTTTTATCAAGCATGCATCTGTCAAGAACTCGTTATTTTGTTCCAAGGCAGCACAACATTCATCAATATAAGGAACGCATTTCATGGCCTCAACTTTTTTAAAGGCTGACGAGATACTACTTACAGTCGTTAGTGGTCAATCAAAAGCCAACTAACATAAGGCTCTTACACCGAATTGAGATAATAATATCCAAGAAACGCTCTTATCCGTTCTGAAGAATGAAATTCAGATACACATGAGCCTTTACATGATGGTGGGATGGCAGTCCCGAGTGTCTGCTGCTGTTTTGTTGAATTATAAGTTGGAGGCTTATTGAGACCAAGCTCAGCAACCAAAGAACCGGCAAGCTGAATAAGAAAGGAAATTTGTGGGTTATTGCGATACTGGCTATTACACCTGGAGAGCATGTTAACATCACGCTATCCCATTGGATATGAGAAAGTGATGACTAGAAGAAGAGCAGAGACTTGCCATCCAATATAAACAAGAATAGCCTGGAGCAGATCTAGACTTGTCTGCCCATCAAGAAAGCATCCCTCACTAATGGCCTGTAACAAGCGTCTCCCAGCTGATGTTTGCTTCGTCAACTTCTTGCGAGATGCTGCCAACATAATTGCCCTGAACAGAAATGGTCTATCCGTTCGGAGGGTGGCAGTAGACGCACTACCTAATATAACAAAAGGAAAGTAGACACTCATATGACTCTGAAATGTATTTAATAGGGCGCCTACTTCTTCATGATTAATTTGTGTGGGTGCTTGCGATTTAGAGAGAGACTGTCGACGCGGTGCAGTCATATTATCAACGGCGACATGGTTTGAAAGACTTGGATCATTATCTCTGGCTTCATGACCTCCTGAGCCAGATACATTCCTTGTCAGTGAATCGGAGGAAATATGCGACGACAGACTAGAAGAATGAAAGTGGGAACGCTGGTCACTTTCTGGTAATCGTGAACGGGGAGGTGACAAAATCGTAATGATTCTGTCTAATTTGGCTTCGACGCGATTCATATGCCTATATTTCTTATTAGTCGGCGAACAATGGGGTTGGAGGGGCGTCTTCGATATTACCGTGCTTTAGACTCCCTGAGCTTACGAGCTACAGGCATTTGCGCTTCGCAATTTACCTTTAGTCTAGCACATCTGACACATATTAGAACCTCTCTCAGCTCCATCTATTCTCAACAATTATTATGTTGGCCCTGGAACTGCCCACCTTTCACACGCAGAAGTATCACTCCTGGAAGTGGATACGCATTTGGCTTTAGCTGTTGCACAGTTCTGGCACGCCCGAGACGAGGGAAATGTAGCCTGGCCTGTTGCAACCGACATTACTATTATTTAATTTTCGACTTAACATGAGGATGGTGAGCGCTTTGTTGTCCCAAGCATCTGCAGTTCTGCGGTTTTGAGGTCGTGGGAAATCGTGAGGCAATGGTGATAAGCAACAATGGATTTTATTTCATCTCGGCCATGGAGCTTTATGGAGTTTAAATGTGGCTTGCTCACAATACGAAGGAAGTTCAATTCTGGCCATTCTAGTGCTTGTAGGGAGGTAGTGATTTCTCTGCTTACTCATCGAGTTTTAAGTTTACCTCAAGCTAACCTTCTGGGACTTTCGGGCTCGAATTTATTCCGGCTTGTTCCTTTGAATCATTCCAGCCGCTGAATAAGCTTTCCTCAGACTATCCAATCGGGCCATTCGGGCCCAAGTTTGTTCCTGCTTGTATTCTTATAGATACATCATTTTACAAGTAGGTCGCAGCATTCCAGGCTACCTGAGTAATCTTCTTCAAGCTAACCAATCAGGACCAACGGACTCCGATTTGGCATAAATCCTTCGATAGTTTATCGTCCCGTACCTGTTTTAGTGACTGTCTTCGTAGTGCAACCGTCTCTTCAATTCTTTGGGATATGCCCCGAATGCTCCGCCATGGAAATGTTCATAGAGAGCAAAGAGTATATATACTCGAGTCCCATCATGCTTGCACTTACATCTGCATCCTCCTGTCCTAGCCTTGCACCTTGTATTAGTAGCTTGCAATTCATTCCTGCACAAATCGCAAACTCGGTGTTCATATTATACGTTCTTCGATCAGAATTCCTTGCTTGATTCAAGCCTATTCACTCAACGAAACACCTCCGCTATGCAAGCCAAATATGCCACTGCGTGGGGAAACATCAGAGGACCTGGTGATGATCGCCCAACCGGAATGGAAGTTATCCAAGATAACGACTTAGTCGGGAATCTCAAGGGTAAGGTCATCTTGATAACAGGCTGTTCCTCCGGCATTGGAATTGCGACAGCCCGGGCACTTTCGACAACTGGTGCTACGCTCTTTCTCACCGCGCGAAATCTCGAAAAAGCGAAGCTGGCACTTGGTGATCTCCTAGAGTCAGACCAAGTTCATCTTTTAAAACTCGATCTGGAATCCCTTGAAAGCGTACGGGCCTGTGTAACCCAGTTCAAAGCGAAAAGTAACTCGCTTAACATCTTGATCAACAATGCTGGAGTACGATACACTCCAAAAGGTAGAACTAAGGATGGATTTGAGACTCAGTTTGGAACGAACCACGTAGCGCATTTCCTTCTATTCCAGCTTCTCAAGCCTATACTGCTTGCATCACCGACGCCCCACTTCCACTCCCGTGTGGTTGCAGTTTCGTCAACAGCTCATAGGGAGGCTCAGATCAACTTCGACGATCTGAATATGGAAAAGCGAGGATACAACTACGCAACCGCATATGGTCAGAGCAAACTCGCAAATGTGTACATGGCGAACGAAATCGAACGTCGTTACGGATTAATGGGGCTTCACGGATGGAGCGTTCACCCGGGTGGAATTCGGACGGGATTGCAGTCGTTCAATTTCACGGACTTGCGCATGGTACTCAGAGTAGGCGTCAAAAATGCAAAGAGGGTTTTGCAAAGTCCCGAGCAGGGCTGCTCAACTACTATCTGGGCCGCTGTTTGCAAAGATTTAGAGAAGAAAGGAGGCAAGTATCTAGAACGATGCAGTTTCAGCGTGCCAATTGCAAAGGGCTACGCTGTAATTGATCCTGGACACGCTTTACATGCCTACAGCGAGGAGAATGAAAAGCGGTTGTGGCGGGTAACGAATAAATTAGTGGGTTTGAAAGAGGAAGAGTAGAGATTTGCTTACAGTCGATGGTTTGAATTATGGGCAGGCAAGTAATAATCGCTAGTGTAGCTCTGGGTTGGTTGATACGAAGTTCATCGTACCGAGGAGTTGAAAAGCATGTACTTTGAGTGTTTTCATAATAAAAATTGTGAAATTTAATCCATAGACAGCACGATGTGCAAAATCGTATGTGAAATCCAACTTTGATTTAGAAAACGAGTGGCTTGGAATACAAATCTATAAGGTTCAAGTGCCAAGTGGAGATCCGTTGTCTTATCTACCTCATCCTGACAGGAACATAATTTTTTTGGTTCATAGAATCTATGACAGAAAGTATAAGAACAGTTTCTGGGGTCAAGTTGTTGCAAAACTTGGAGTTAATAGAATTGCTTCACGTTGGTCACGAATCAGAATGAGATGGAGCTGTAATCAATGCAATGCAATGAAAATAAAATGAACTTGAAAGATCAATTTCACAGGCAATAACATTATATACGATGTCGGCAAAGAGGTATCAGAACGAGCTAATGAGATAGATGGGCACAAATAAAGATATGTGTCCAGAGGAAGATGAGCGGGAATGGAATCCAGCTGGAAGGTGAAATAGTGTTTGAGAACACGGCATAATACTACAAGAAATGGAGGTTTGTGCCATGAAGACAGGAAGATCTATTACATCAACGAACCTTGCATTATTTCTATACAAATACTCTACTAAATATGCGTTATGTCTGGTTTAATTCAGGTGAATTCACGTAATGCATAGCGGCTATCGCAGGTGAGCTGGGGGAAAATGGTTCTTGTCTAAATCGAAATGATAATAGGCGAAAGCTTAAATAAAGAATATTTTTGTTAGATTCGGGTTTCTTATATGGAATTTTGGTATGCCTGATCTATATACCGGACTCATTGCGCCTGCATTCTATATGCGAGCAAACAGTCTAATCATATACCCTTAAACTCTCTTATCATACCATTCTTCAAATCCCTACTTCCCTTTTTCCTATCGACGCGCGCACAGAATCAAGACGAAATCAAGGAGCGGTGATATTCCCTCTCACACCACCCTTTCCACCAACTTCCCTGGCCGTGACCGTAACAGCAAGATCTGCGGCAACATTTATCATGACCTCAACCTTACCACCCTTCTTGACACCCTTGATAGCGGCCTCAGCAAGTAAGTTACCGACCTTCCACACCTTCTCTCGTTGCTCCTCTGGTTCATCGTCACTCTCAATGTCACTATCGTCGCTGTCGGCTTCCTCCTTTGGTTTTGGCTCAATGGTCGAGACCTTGATGTGGCTTCCACCCTCAACAATCTTAATTAGAACATCACCTCCGGCAGGGGGTGTAGCGATGTGAATTATGCGACGGGCTGGGACTGCAGTCTCAGCTGCGATGATAGGAGTGAAAACCTCGTCTCCTTTATCAATGCTCAAGACACCAATTGCGTTTGTAAGATGCTTGACAGTTGTAACGGCTGCGTGAGTTGATTGCTCAATATCCTCTGCCTCATATTCCTGGATCAGATTGGCTTGGAGTGCGGCTCCTCTGGCTTGTAATTCCGATGGATTAATAGCAGTTGGTGTAGTTGAAGGGGCTAGAATAGTGGCCTTAGGAAAGAGAGCTGCCATGTTACGTGCGATTTTGGGGGTGTGAGAGGTTCCACCAGAAAGTATAACTTCATCAATATCAAGAACATCCAACTCCGCCTTCTTCACAACACCTTCAATCAAACGGTTAAAGCCATCGAAAACTTTGCGTGCAATGGTCTCGTATCGTAGTCTGTTGATTGTGGAAGCAAAATCAGCACCTTCAGCAAGAGACTCAACACTAAAGTTGGCATTAGTCCCGATGCTCAATGCCTTCTTGGTAGCCTCGGCCTCGAGCTTTAATTTGGCCATTGGCCGTGCTTCTAGACGGGGATCCGTGGTGTTCCACTTAATGAACTCTTTGGCAAAATGATCCTGGAGCACAACATCAAGCGCGAAGCCTGCAAATTCGTAGTCATGGGCTGTAGCTAGAATGGTGTAGATGCCATTTCTTGAAGCAACGACTGCGACGTCTGAGCGTGTTCCTCCCAAATCTGCCACAACTACGACCTTGTCGGAACCAGAGTGTTCATTCTTTGCGTCATATGCAAGAACAGCAGCAATAGGCTCGTGGATCAACTGTAGGACTTCGAGGCCAGCATTGTTGGCAGCTTCCGTGAGCGCCGCTTTCTGCTTGTCGCTGAAGTTGGTCGGGACGGTGATAACAGCCGAGTTGACAGTCTTTCCAGAGTAATCCGATGCCGATTGTACCAGACGCTTGAAAAGACGTGTAGCAACTTCGGATACGGTGACGATGGAGGGCTCGGAGTCGGCCTTGTCCTGAATTGTGAAAGCAACTGTAGATTCGTGTTCTTGTGGGTGGGCAGAGGCGTGGGAGTGGGTGGGATCTATCGACTTAAAACTGTGACCTGATTAGCAGGTTTTAAGCATCAAGTTAGATAGGCACGTAGCATACTCTTGCCCTAGGAAGTCTCTGAAGTATGCGACGGTGTTTTTGCTGTTCCGAATCAATTGTGCCTTGGCCTGTTGACCGGTATATTCCTCCCCATCGACATACGACAAGAAGGCTGGAATTTGACGATCTGCGAGCTTGATTAGACATTGCTCCTCTCCATACACACAAAAGAATATCATTTACCTCCATCCTCGTTGGCGATCACCTCAGCCTTGTCGTCGACAGCAATGGAAATTGAGCTGTTGGAGTTTCCAAAGGAGATACCAATTGCATGGCGGTCGTTGGGAGTAGGTCCGTTCGAGGTTCCTTCTGCTGCTGCCATGTTGCCAGAGTGTTATATTATATGTTGAGAGAGTCTGGCCTTGGTTGTTCTTGTTCTGAGGTCACTGACTTCTCGTGTGGTGTTTTAGATGGGATATCATCGACTTTTGGAAGCCGTTCGAGAAATAAATTTTAGCGGCGGGGTCTTGGCATTATGCCCCACTTCAACAAGGCTGAGAAACTTCATATTATTATTATTTTATCACTTACTCCCTAAATCGTGACAACAGCTCCTTCTAATATATATCAATCATGGCACCAGAATCAATTGTACATCCCGGGGACCACATCGATCCGGACTCCCTTCCATCTCACCCAAAGAAGCCTCTGAAGCTTGGCCCTGGACTCATGCACATCCCGCCAAATTCCATTGTTGCGACAGTTGCAGGGAGATTATGTACAGATCAGAAGAAAAATGCGGTATGGGTTGAGTATAATGCTGGTAGAGTACGTATTCCAAGTCCTGCTTATTTGCAATAGCTAATCTCGAGTCAGTATATACCCGTGGTTGACGATCTAGTAATAGCGACGATTCACCACTCTGCCACCGACTTCTACTATGCCAGCATCACCGATTACTCTGCCAACGCGACTCTACCAAATCTTTCATTCGAAGGCGCCTCTCGGAAATCCCGGCCACAGTTAGCACCTGGTGCTCTCGTCTACGCACGCATCACGCTCGCGAACAAACATATGGACCCTGAACTCGAATGTGTTTCAGCTTCAACCGGAAAGTCGGATGGACTAGGGCCTTTAATTGGTGGAATGGTATTTCCTGTCTCATTAGCAATGGCTAGAAGATTGATGCTACCAAAACCAGGCGATCAGGGACAATTGGTGTTGTTGGAAGAGCTCGGTGGTGCAGGAGTAAGTTTCGAAATTGCAGTGGGCAGAAATGGGAAGGTCTGGGTAGATAGTAAGGGAGTGAAGAGCACATTGGCGATCGGGAAGATGATACAGAGGACTGATCAGGAAGGATGGATCGTAGAGAAACAGAGGATCATGGCGCGAAGATTAGCAAAAGAAATATCATGAACTAAGGATTTGAAAAACGAAGAAAGGAAGAGGCAATGCGTATATCGGTTGGCTAAGTGGCTACATCATCAACCCTTTTCAGGTTCTCTTGAACCGTTGGCTATTATTCATGTTCCAATATCCCTTGGTATATTGCGTTTGGCAACTCAATGCCTGAAGCACTGGAGATAGTTCATTAGGACCCTACTCACTTTTGGATGCTGAATTTACCACGCCTTATGTCCTCACTACCTTGAAGTAAGTGGGCACACCCGGCTGAATCTGAGTATATTTCTCAGCCCATAATCGTACTGTATCAGATCATCTTCAAAACACCGTGATGTACGACGTATTTATTGGTCTATCAAATGACTACCTAGGGTCTATATGTGCATATCCAAGGGGCAAAGGCACCAATCGATTTGCATATGGTAACACAATCTCCCAAGATCTCAGATCGATAAGATACCAGCCCCCCACGTTAAATTTCCTGGGTATGGATGTTGGATTCCATGGAAGGGGCCTTTGGCGGCCGTTTTAGATAAAGTGCGTTTGTACTGTATTGTACGACTTCAACGATGGGCACATGGAGCTTGTGAAATTGACCAGACTCACTCTATTCCATACCAGAGCGTGCATAAACGATGAATATATTATGTCTTAGTAGAATCACTACAGCGGTTGCTGGGGATATGATATTTGTTACCGCCCGCCTATAAGTGGTAAGTGGTTCGGCAGTTGCAGCTAGTTCGACGGAGGACTTTGTTAGCTCGTCCCGACAAATAATCCGAGAACATCGGATTAAGCTTTTCCCAGAAGCGAGTCTTAGCAAATAACGTGGTACAGTAACACTTCTGTACTCTACGGGTCCTTTAGCCAGGTACTCTACCTTCGGCACGGTGAATATATTGGCCACCCGATCTCTGGCATGATTCTAGATTGAATGACAGGTAGTGAAGTACGTCCCATATTACATATTTCCAACCCAAGCTGTGGCCCCTCCTTTGGATTTAAGTTTGCACGAAGAGGACTGGAGACTTCATCTAATGAACTGGGTTCACGCCATCCTAACGCTCGAAGCAGTGGTCATGAGCCACGGTTAAGTACGCGACCGCCCAAAGCAATCCAGTGGAGCCAGGTTCCCCGCAATCTATTATTTTCCGCTGCTGCTGTGCCAATAGCTCTTTAGCTTACTTTACATATAGGTATGGGCACCGGAAACATTTGCTCGGGGACGAATTATAATTCGATGTGATTGGCAGGCCAATATGGGAGTCGGCTGTTCCGATCGGCGGCATCAGTTCTCCTCAGAGCGGCCCATTCAAATCCGTGGTTACACCTCGTCACAACCTCACAGGAAGTACCTTTATGAAGTATTGGACTTCCAATGCCCTGCACCTGATCATTCGCCGCGAATGTCTCATAGCAGGAACTTAGAAGGTATGCTATCCTTTACCCGGTCTTCGAAGGTCATCGGGAGTCCAGTCCGTCTCGCCATCTTGTTTTGGAAGTGCTTTGCTTCCGAGCCAACAAATCTGCTTTGCTAATACAAACTCAATATGAACATGATAACTGAGTGGCTGGCCATTTTTCTAACGAGCGTTTGTTATAGGGTAATGTCTGTGGAAGAAACAGAACGCTCATTTATCTATCATGTATTATCAATGGTAATTAGACACCATGAGCAGATTATGTGGTTGTTCCGTGTAAATCTTCTGGATGGAAGACAATCTTGTTGAAATGGGTTCCACCGTTAGAAGCAAGATCAGTATGAGCATGTGAGAGGACGGTGGTTTCATGGTTGAAGATAGGAGCCGTATCAGGAAAGCTTCTTGTTCTCGTTGTAATGATGAACTACACATAGATCATAGCTGTTATCAGATATGCATGTATCTTCCGCTTGTTTCAGATCACCCCTTGAATTCTCAACACGATCTACACAAGGAGAATATTAACTATGCAAAAGAACTTGGAAGTGATAGGCATTTCAGTTCTCTACTGTCCTTAACGGCCGAATCGGAAGTTGTGTTATATGGCCCATGTTATCAAACGACTCCAATAGCCAAGAAATATGTTGCGGGGAAGCGCCACAAGTACTACCAAATATTTTGATTTCATCGCTATTTTACCCATCGGAATATTCGCTGCATAATTCTCAAGGGACGGCAGTTTACGATATTTTCTGAAAACAACTCACTGGTATCTACAACAGTTTTCAACCGTGACTCGAAGTATTCTGGAATAATGATCGGGAAAACTAAAGTCTGGGGCCCAGCTGTCAGTTATTTGCTGTCATCTCAACTAGCGCTGATTGGGGATCCTAGAAGCTCATTTTGACGCCTATCTATTGCCATAAGTTGTGTAGCACATTTGACTAGTAAAATTTTGAACTCAAGTTGAGCAGGAGACAATGAAGGGAGCGCTATATCGAATGAGTCTCCATAGCAATCTTGATTTATGCTCAGATTTCATTTAACTTCTGTCTTGCACACACTTTGATAATATATATATGGGCTTGTGAGTGATTTACGGTATCAACATATTTATTTCCAATAAATAGGCAATATGCCGGAACATGCCTTGGTTGACAGAATTCCCGGCTCCTATCTGCGACGTTGCGTCTCAAGTGAGGCCCGTAAGCACCACGTGGATATGACCTATTTGGGAAAACTGTTGCCCAGCCGCAGTGCACTTTATTTCTCATTTCAAGTGGATAGCTGACGGCTGTAAGGGGCATATCTTCCGTCGTTCCGTTCTATCCAAGATGTAAATCACGAGTAAACTTCTGGATCTACACCTGATCTGTGACTGATAGTCCCATTTTAAGTTGTATAAGAACTTCTCCAATCCCCAGGATTTAAAATATCACCAATTCCCCAAAGTAGTCGCTCAACCTCCAAAATTATATCAACCAAAATAATTATGTATCGAAGCATTCTTCTTGCGACAGCCTTAGCGGCTGGCGTTGCACGCGGACAACAGGTCGGTACACAACAGTCAGAGACGCATCCATCGATGACATGGCAGAAATGCACATCCGCCGGAAGCTGTACTACCGTGAATGGCAAGGTAGTTATAGATTCTAACTGGCGATGGCTTCACGATAAGAGCAGCGGTTCAACCAAAAACTGCTATGACGGCAACACCTGGGACGCGACTCTTTGTCCTAGTAACACCAAGTGCGCGGCGAACTGCGCACTTGAGGGAGCGGACTATACAGCAACTTATGGTGCAACTGCATCGGGAAATTCTTTGAAACTGACTTTCGTGACCAAGGGCCAGTATGCCACTAACATTGGCTCTCGTTTGTATCTCATGGAAACCGACACCTCCTACCAACAATTCAGTCTGCTCAATCAAGAGTTCACTTTCGATGTTGACGTCTCTAACCTTCCATGCGGATTGAATGGTGCTCTTTACTTCGTTTCCATGGACAAAGATGGTGGAATGTCAAAGTACCCAAACAACAAAGCTGGAGCCAAGTACGGAACTGGATAGTACGTTGATTCTCCCTTCGAACATAACTTTTATCAAATTCTAACCAGATCTTCAGCTGCGACGCTCAATGTCCTCGTGATCTGAAGTTCATCAATGGAGAGGTGAGTCTTGGCCGAATATTTCTATTGACACTCTTAAATGATGGCTACACACTGGAAAAATCAATAGAAGTAAATATCAACCCATCGTGTCAAACAGGACGATACATCAAAATTATTCTTACAAAGATGCCATTTTTTTTAAATTTGATGTATCACGGAGTTTGGTATAATGGGATGTTGATTTACTTGTTGATTTCTAGACAAATTCAACTTATAAAGTTGGGGAATTGGGTTTGGTTCAGAGAGAGTGGTTGAATTGTTTCAGACGGCGTGATATTGGCATAGAGTAATGCTAATACAATAGTTTAGGCCAACGTTGAGGGTTGGAAAGCATCATCGAACGACCCCAATGCTGGTGTCGGTGGCTACGGTTCATGTTGTGCAGAGATGGATATTTGGGAAGCAAACTCTGTTTCCACAGCATACACTCCACACTCCTGCAGCCCTGTCTCCCAAAAGAGATGCCAGGGTGACAACTGCGGAGGCACATATTCAGAAACTCGGTATGCCGGAACTTGCGATCCTGACGGATGCGATTTCAACTCTTACAGAATGGGTGATACTACGTTCTACGGCAAGGGCTTAACTGTCGACACAAGCAAAGTGTTTACTGTTGTGACACAGTTCATTGGAAATCCTCTCACCGAGATTAAGCGCTTCTACGTCCAAGGCGGCAAAGTTATTCCAAACTCGCAATCTAAGATCGATGGTGTCACTGGAAACTCGATCACCCCAGCTTTCTGCGATGCTTCAAAGGCTGCTTTTGGTGACGTTGATCCATTCAAGACTAATGGTGGTTTCTCGTCAATGTCTTCCGCATTAGGCGCTGGTATGACTCTTGTGATGTCTATTTGGGATGACCACTATTCCAACATGCTATGGCTTGATTCCACCTACCCAACGACTAAGACTGGACCTGGAGGCCCACGTGGAACCTGCGCTGTGACATCTGGTGTTCCCGCTGATGTAGAGGCTCAATCTCCAGGTTCTTCAGTCACCTACTCGAACATCAAATTCGGTCCTATTAACTCCACCTTTGCTGCTCCCAGATAGACGTTTCCACTATCTTGGCACTTCGAAAGCTAGGACACTGTTCTTGCGCTCTTTTCTTTTAGTTGATGGGATTTTATTTCCTTCTCTGATACAGATGGACGCGGTGGACTTGGTGTAAATATTCAGAAAAGCCAAATATCCGATGTATATAGGTTCAATTCTGTCGTCGCTCATTAATATCACGTTACTTGTGTTGTCATTTTTAAAAGTCTTATAGTGTTATAAGTGATTTGCATTTATGTATGACCTGATAGAGGCAGCTCACAGAAAAAGTTGCACTAACGTAATTCGCCATATATACGTCGCCATTTCCCTCCATTTTCTTGTTAACATAATATAACAATGTTCTTTGATATGTATAGAAATACTTATCCAAAACCAACGCTGATTATATATAAACATCTATTCGATGATCTATTTCGGTAAACATAAAAGCTCTCTACCCCATCCCTTAAATCCCACATTAAGATAGTGCCTAGCTCAACTTCGCAAACATATCCTCAGTCAAAACATATTCTGTATCATGTCTTTTCAAGTTAAGCCAATTCCTTCTTTCTCCGTTGGGATCAGATCAATTTTGAGAAGGATATTCTATATGGCCCTACACAGTAAAGTTTGCCAAATTCGGATGTTCCCAAGCAGTCACCTGATCGATGACTACTGAACACGTCTTAAAATGGGTGAAGTTTCAAATTTTTGGAATCCTGAGAGAAACATTATTATTATTTCAGGATTTTCACGACTTAACTCAATGTTTATCATCGAGCTTTAACCCACTATCTCTCAAGCTCGCTTGACCCTGCCCCTAAATGACTACTTCGTATAACGATGGACTTGTGTACGAACCAGCAAATGAGGGGCTGCTTACCTACTACAATGACAGTACTTAGAACAACTTTGGCCTATTGTAGGAGTATTAAATTACGATTTCTTAGTCATCCTCTTTCTTCCTCACCAATTCCACTGTAGGAGCCTTCCCCCGTAGCCCATGTTTTAAGGGGTACGTAAGCGGAGGATAGCTGTGCCGCATAGCAGCAGCTACTTCTGCGCGTTGATATCTCCGAAGGTCTTTCGTAACCTATTTTTCTTCTCCTGAACTCTGAAAGCAAGCTCATGTCCATAAACTTCCTATTGATGCCCTTGACCAGCTAATACCAGTATTAGTCCAGCACATCGATTAAGGTTCGGTTGAAACGGCATTATATATTGTCATCTATCTACTGTTCTCTGACGGGCATTCCTGCACTTCCCAATGTCTTCTGATTCTATACACAGTCACGTGAATCACACTCCCGATTATATTGTTATTGGACAAATGTTGGACAATCCAGAGAAGGTACCCTTTACTGAAGAAGACGAGGCCAGGAACTACGTTGTCAATCCTCTCAATGGGGCCATGAGCGATGTCTCTATCTCACCTCTGACTCCACTTTCGCAAGGACGCGACCCCTTCTACCATCAGCTGCCCCAGTATACGTCACCCATTGCTTCCACATCGCATTTGGAATCATCAAATCTCATAAACCCTACGAATATAAGTTCTCCAGCCGGTATGAGCTCAACATCCACAGAAACCGGCACCAGAGGCCTTATTGGACGTATTACTATCCCTACCACGAACGAGACACTCTCATCTGGCTTCCCATACGATCCAAAGGTTTATGACCTAATTTCGCACGATGAATGGTATGATTTGTCTAGCGACATTGTTTCTGCGTCAAAAGTTACATTTGGCGAGAACTGGGGTGCCTGGGCTACTGGCATCACAACGGGGACTCTATCATCTGCTTTCATTATGGTCTTTGGACCTGTGGCGGGTTACTATGCTGGCCGGGCTGTTCACCGAAAGACGGTCTTAAAAGTCGCTAAAGAAAGACTAGAACGGGACGGGGGCATCCGTTCTGTCTTACGACAATGGAATGCAGAGACTTTCCAACAAAGAGGTTTTCAGGTTTGGCTAGAATTGCCAATCGATGGTGCAGAGTTGAAAGAGCCAACAGTAAAGGACAAGCAGACAGATAGTAAACGAGCAAAAGCATTGAAGGCTCAAAAGAAAATGCAGCAGGCGATAGATCGGAGGTTCAAGATTGTGCTGATTCCAAACCCTGCAGGGTCAAAAATATTACTGGGGCAGGATAACTTCTGTGAGTCCCCTTTGAATACCGCGGAACACCCGATTGTGGAGGCTATGGGCAATGAACTGAAAGATCCGGTAGAACTTGATCCAACACGAGATCCGGCAGAACTACAAGAGATAAGCTCCATAACAGAGCCTGAGAATCAAACGAAGGAATCCCCAGTGGTGACAATGAAAAGAGAGGAAATTATGACAAAAATATCTGCAGAAAAGCAGCCGGATAGGACTTTATCGATACATCAAATTGAACAGCTGGCCCCTGTGGAGCTAGACGCTTCTCCGGGGTATCAATCAGCGCCATCTAGTTCGAACTTACTGCCCCGTCAAAAGGAACAGATTGGAAATGATTAGATGTTGTTCTCTTGCAAAGTTTATATACGTTAAGTGGCAAAAGGCTTTAAGCGCGTATGTCCTGGGACTCATGGAGCGTGCAGAAAACAATGAACGGGGGTAATGCGTGGACATATATTTGTTTTCGATAGTATACAATAATTTATGCCAGGAGATTCTTTCAAAGAGTATAAACGCCTTCTTATTCTCATCTCCAGCTCTAGCAAATGTGACCCCCCTTTTCAGTCTGCATTATCCCAAATATATATGAATAAACTTTCCCATTCGCAGCGTCTCTTTTCTGCTTTTCCTGTTCCATTTCTTTCACCCCACAAAATGATCTGAGAGCCCTATAAATAGATATGAGCCTCAAATTATGATTCCAAAGTAAGGAATCAACTGAGCATTCATCCTAGCTTCATACTTTCATCTTTCCCAATCTCTTTCTTAAATCAGGTCCACCTCAAGTGTCTCCTTCGAGGTAACTTCCCGACTACACCTACACATAATATTACCCTCATATTCTTGGATAGCCTTCCAGGGAAAAGTCTTCACTCTCTCAGTGTGGTCCTTTAGCATCACGATCTTGATATTATCCGATCCCGTGGAATTTCTTGGCACAGTCAAACTTAATTTCATGGCGGCTTTAGTGAGAACTACCTAGGTAAGGTTCCTAGAAGCTTCGGCATTAGAAGACCAGGAAGCCCCTTCTCCCCCAAAAGGGAAGCTGCGATATCCGGGTAAACTGACTATTCCGTTGATTGGTATTGGGGCATATTGGGGCAAATTGAGCCAAATACCCGTAAATACGGCTTCAATAACTATGCTTGAATCTAATCAGTAGAAATTGCGCTTCAAGTAGGTCGCTCTGCTGTAAAAACTACAGGCACCAAGAGTTGGAACAGCACTCTCAAGTCTTGCACCTCCACTGCTCCACCCAAATCAGCAGAATACGAACTAAGAAGAGCCTTAGCAATAGTTGCATGCTCTCCACGCGTTAGGCCCATCAATTTCCCATGACGATCATCTAGCTGTGTTGAATACAGTACATCGATCAGATCTTAATCGTCTGCTTCGGTCCGCTCATCCGATATCAGAAGACGTCGGGAAGAACGATGATTACGAAAACCTTGTTAGAAGAGACGATTGTGGTCTATCGGCTTAGATGCAATGCAATATCCACGTTAGTTTACCTTTTGTCATGCGAGACGACAACTGAACATAGTGAGGCTATCAGACTTTAACTGAAGGTGTCTATCGATTGGGTCCCTCAGTACAGAAAAGTAGTTGGTGGCAACAGGTAGCCAGATCTTAATACAGCCTTAGGTTTATCTCTTCAGTGTTGCAGGTAAAATGTAACTCTATCTTAGCTTATTTAATCATGGATGAGATGATGATAGAGTTCGAATTTTGATAAGGCTATTGGAATGATATTGAACCGACCAAGCACCAATTTATATCACCAGAACTGGTAGTTTAGGCAGCTGGTAAATGTAATGTGTTATCTGAAATGGAATAGCTTCTGATTTTTTCAGGGTATTATTCTAGTTTTTGATCCGTATAGCTCTTCTACATATATCATTGGATGCGTATGAGAAGCGCTTTGCTCTGTGCTGCCTACTAGCATGCATCTGTAAACAATATTTTATATGATTTGGTATGCCTAAGATCAAATTTGGGAGAGCTGTTCGCCCGTCACTATCCTACAGGTTCATTTGCAAACTTTGACCGGGAAAGTCCGGACTGATATAAATTCCCCTTTAGCAAATAACATATATAAACGGCACTTATTAGCTTTCATCTATTATCTCGATATCTGCACCTTGTGCACCACTTTCAGTGAGTATTGTAACGAGACGTTGTCTCTCTCCGAAATTTACTACTTTCGAAACATCTCGGGGCGGGGGCGCTGCATACCACAGGACGTTTCGCCCCTCATTATCTCTGGCGTTAACATCAGCGTGGAATTGAAGAAGACGTTCAACAACCTCGAGATTTCCTCTCTGGGCGGCAATAGAAAGCGGCGTCATTCCTTTAGCATCTCTAACTTCGATTAGATCTGGGAATTTCTGACACAAGTATGCAGTCATCTTCTTGCTCCCGAAATCAGCGGCTGCAACTAATGCCGTGCCCCCTGTGCGAGTGGTATTTTCAGAAATGACTGCTCTAGGATCTGCTCCGGCTTCTAAGAGAAGCTTTGCGACTTCAAGGTGGTCATGTCGAGATGCACTAATCAGGGGAGTCCAATATATGCTATAGTTGACCACGAATGACACCAAGTCAGCACCGCGTGATTTTACCGCATCAAGTACTACTTTCACCAAGTCGATATTACCATGTTCACTTGTTCTATGAAGAGTATAGGCTATATCCTTGGAAATATCACTTTCAGGAACAATTTCTATCAAAGATTTCAGCAGTATTTCCGTCCCTCCAGTTTGGTCCCATCGTGCCGCCATCTTGATACTGGACATGGGAGAATATTGTGAGCCCCATTCTTTATGTAAGAGTTCTGGGCGTTTCTCAAGCATATATTTGATGAGAGAAGGAATTCCAAATGCACCTGTAACTTGTTAGCGGCCTAGGGAAATTTGGCGCTTTGGACCTACATCCAACAAAAAACATATAGGTGTTTAATTCGATATTATAACCCCCACTCCATCCTGCACGTGAGAACCCAAGTCGGTGCGACAGACTGGTTCTTAACTCAGAGCTATTGAAAACAGTCAATATCTCTAACCCCAACGCGTCTTTCTCCCCGTGATAAGCAACCCAATTTTCGGATTGAAAAAATTCCACCCATTTTGAATCTTGTGAACCGTCCGATTGTCCACAGTGGTAGGCCCAAAGCTCATGTGCATATGGAAGGAAGCTGTCTCGGGTTCGCGGAATATTTTTCCATTGTGTATACTCCACCTGAGGCTTCTCCCAATCGCGCACATTTTTGAAATACTCCTTCAAAGCCCCACTTGGATCATCGTAAAGCCCTAGATGAAATTGGGAAATGTCGCAGTGAAATTGCATGCAAGCCCCTGCTAGCCGTTCATGGATTTTGTTGTGGCCGAAAGCCCCAGAATTCTCTTTGTGTCTGAAAAATTCGACTACTGAAAAATGCCGGAATGTAAATCTGTCCTTCGTCTTATCATAGTTAACCAGGTACTGACAGCATGAAACAGCTGTTTCTGGATTGATTCGTTTATAGTTGAGTCGTGGTTGAATGGCCTTGAGAATCTCAGAACCCTTCAGCTCACATTGCTGGCCCAGGAGCCAGGTAACGATCCAGCTTGCGAGTTGTGTCTGCCAGACCTCGAGCTGGCCATCTTGAGATTGATTATAGAGTTTTTGGTATCTCTCTACTAGGTTTTTCGTTTCAGAAATGGTACTTAACGCCAGTTCTGGTTCAGTTACGCTGAGTACCCCTTGCAGAACCATATCGACAAACTGGAAGCTAAAACTTTTCGTAAGACTTGGCAAAAAAGTCATTTCATATGAGATTTGTACTCACTTGCCATCTGCACTGGTTTTAATATGGTTCTTGATAGATTCCCTCGTTTTTTCATCAGAATTGTGCTTCATATATGTGTCAACTTCGTCGTCAACCCACTTCTGCAAGTCACGGTTTGTGCGAAAGGCAGACACTTCCACCTCAGTCCATACAATCGAGTTTGTCTTTATGTCCATATTTGCAAGTGGTCGACTAGAAATGAACACTTTGAGGAGACCTCCTTGATGCGATAGGAATTGATTCATGCTATCCAAGATAGTTATTTGATCTCGATGTGATAACTCATCAAGTGCGTCAATAATAATTGTTGTCTGTTCTATCGTATCTCTTGGTCGGCTGATGATATTTTGAATGATAGATGTTATTGCTTTATCAGAGAGAGCGCTTCCGTCATCATGTCTATTCCGAGATGCCCAATCATTAAATATCTTAGAATTGGAGCCTGCTTGTATCAACTGATACAGAATTCTTCTCAAGACTTGATTTGCAGTGGGTTTGAGACCGCTCGATCCTGAACAGTAGACAAAAGCTAAGGCACCTTCGTGCGTCTTGCCATACTTAGCTTTAATAGCGGTAATGGTGATTGTAGTGAGCATAGTTTTGCCTGTACCCATATCTCCTCGAAGCCATATTGCGCAGGGCAGAATTGAGTTCGTCCAAAATCGGAACGACGAATCATCTAACAGCCACTGTCCCACATTGTTAAGTCTGCATATTCTATTACGATACTCGAATGGCTCTATGGGTAGCGTGGTATCTGGAAACCATTTACTTATCGTAAACGCATCGACATATCTTGGAATGTATCAGAAGGGCGGTCAAACGGATGTGAGAGAGTTCCGCAACGTACGCCTTTATATCATCTACGTTTATTTGTAGGGCATATACTGGACTTATCAATTTATTGATTTGGGTTTTTAATGCTTGAAAGCTATCTGTGTGAGAATTGTACTCGAGAATGTTAACCTCGAGCGGGATCAGTATGCATGCATGGCCTCTCAGGTTTGAGAATCACCTACTAGATCTCTGAGGCTGCTGTCCGACTCGTTGATTGGAGCTTCAGCGCTTTTAATAGCACTATCTGCTGGATCCATAATTGAAACTAAGAGGAATGGTGAGAAACAGCTTAGAAAAAGGGCATGGAACGATATCTTACGAGGAATAATGGTCGTGAAGTGCTCTTTGACAAAACCACAATATTGTAGAATCGCCTTATAAGCACGAGAAAGTTCTTTCTCAAAGTTTATAAGATCTTGTGAGGGGTTGACTCTGGTCTCAGTCTGCCGAAATAGTCTTTCATAGGCGGCATATTTGACAAGAAGGCCCGCCAAGAAATCTGTACTTCCCAACGCCTGATTTCGTACTTTGTGGTGCCGTACTGCAGCTTCCAAGCCGAATGATACTACGCCCCATGCCAGAGCTGCGTATTTTGTGGGGTCGAACTTTATAGCCTCATCGGCGAGCTGTTTGAACCGCGTGAGAGCTTCCAGTGTCCGAAAAATTCTCTGTGTATGATTAGGATCCTCTTTCCCCATCCTCCAATATGGGTTAACATGACTTACTGATTTCCACTTGTTTTCTTTGTCGGCAGTGCTGATGCTCTCAAGGTTACGTTTCATATTTTCGATCATAACTTTAATATCTGTACCTTTCATAGGCTCGCCTAGTGTACCTTTTGACAGCGTTAAGCTATCGGGGTCTTCGGTTCTATTGTCTGTATTCAGTTTTTTAGAATTGGGGATGTCTTTATCTAGCCTTGGCAAACTGAGCCTGCCTTTCGCTTTGTCCTCGAGCTGATTATATGCGTCTGCCCACAAATCCTGACGCTTTGAATGATCGTCCAGTTTTGGAGATACACTTCTGCCAGACTTTTTGTCTTCTGGAGTATCCATATAGCAATTTTGGGTTTCTTTGACGGCGTTCAGAATATTTGGCTGTATCTTCAAAACCGTTTTAGAGCCTGGGAGTTCCTCAGCGTCGTGTTGATTTTGAGACAAGTCATCAGCATGAACTTTAACTTTTGTTGCGCAATCTTTTCCTTCAGTCTTTTGTTGTGAGACAGCGACGTTAGCATTCTGAGGTGAAAGAAGTTCCGACGATAATTCACCCGACGTTGTGTTGAGTTTCCGGAAGAAGCGTTTGACTCTCTCACGAAAGGGGTGAGGATTCTGTGTCGCCATTGCAAGATATGACAAATTAGAGTTAATGCATGACTGTCTGAAGTCTGAAGCTTCCACGGATAGATGGTGGGGTAAGATTAATATCTTAAAAAATCACCTTCATTACTTAAAAGGAGAAAAAGATATATCGAAGCCTCGAAGCTGAGAGGTGTGGGGTAGCTTCCTCACCCTTGGCAAGGTGAGTGCTTATATGCATTAGCGTCTGTTCAGCCGCAGTTGTGCAGCCAGTAACACAATGACACTTGTGCAGGTATTATTGTAACTGCTACAAAATTGATTGAGTTATTCGTTGGAAAACCTGCTGTTCCAGCCATTTTGGCAGTATCTGGTTGCTGATTAAGCTGTGTCGCTAAGACTCCTGTGAGAGGTGCGCTATTCCGTGAGGTTTGGTTATTGCTTGTGACAGAATGCTCTGGACTTTTGTTTGTTTAGTACAAAATTTAAGCTGGCTCCGGAGTCGGCAAAACTTCTGTAACATGAAGATCATCATTGTAATCTGCTCCAGCTTCTAAGAGAAGGATCTAGAGATCTCTGCAATTGCAGTTAAGCGATTCGCAAGAAAACAGCCACTGGTCTGCCACCAAAAATAATCACGTCGAATGATTCACAATTAGGAGGCTGCATAATAGGATGCTCAGAATGTGACCGGAAACAAGACGCAGGTTGTTATAATCCGTCAGCTGGGAGCAGCCAAATAAGCCAGCGCTTAGCTAGAATCCAAGAATAAAAAACAATCGTTTAAAAAGTAGCTCATAATCTTGAGAAGTGACAAGGAGGCACAGAATAGCAGCAGTGTCACTGGGAAATATCGGGCTCGGATATGTTAATTATAAGAAGACGTCGTGATAATTTCATTTGAGGACCATTTGGAATATATATAAAATAAGGAGTCATCAGAGTTATCATCAAAAATCAAAGAGATATCAAATATTATACAGCAGTTAGTATTATTAGTGCAGTCTCCCGAGTCCTTGGTCCCTTGGTTGTTCAGCCAACCACGACACGATTGGGACGAATAGATGTGCAGGTGAGCAGATTGATACAGCGCCGTACCAACACGAACAACAGCGCCAACATAACACCACCACTAACACTAACACTGATTTTATCTCCTCCAAATATGTTGTCCTCTCCTTCAGTGCTTTTTGTGCGGCTGGAAGACAGTAACGGGATTTAATTCTTGTATCGAGAGGCAATGACGATATTAATAACCAGCGAACCACCAGGGTGAAGCTGAACTGAACCCAAATCACCCAGATCACCCAGATTGCGGCGCTGGACTAACTAAGCGGCTTCTATATACTTGTCGAATGTTTTTTTGAACTTGCCTATTGAAGTAGTACTGTGCAGCAAGACATCGCGCATAGACTTCAAACTAAACTGTGGGCTATTAATATTATGGGATGTTTGGCTGGCTCGGTTCCGGCCTCTCAATAAACAGACGGGTGGGGTAAAATATACTTCTTATAGTTTATAAGAACACAGCTATCGCCTACCCAGTTTCTCGAGTACAATTCGAGACTAGAAAAGATGGCTGAGCCTATGATTCTGTTGGTCGAGCCTGGGTTGCTGAAATCCACTGTAGAGGTAACACTGCCAGGCGAAGAGCCTGAAGATGACGGCAACACATTCACTGAGAAAACGGACAAGTTGGTTGCAAAGGCTTTTTTAGAAGTGATTCACGTTCAGGGTCTGACAATAGCAGTCATCAACTGAGACAGCATTTACTCCAAGGTATGTACTTCAATTGTCAAATACAAGCAATGCAGACTAATCATAAAGGGCTATGGATACTCGGACCTCGAACACAAGCACAAGATCGAGCCATCAACACTCTTCGCTGTAGGTATATTTTTCAGCTCAACACCAACCTAAGTATTGAACAATTCTCGTCTTTGGTAGGAAGCACGAGTAAGTCATTCACTTCAGCTGCGATGTATCTGATTGTGGATGACGGCAAATTTCCTACCGTCAATTAGAATACACCATTGGCGAAGATGATGCCAGAGGACTTCGTACTGGATGATGGGTACTTCACGCAACAGGTAACGATTAGAGATGCACTCTCCCATCGTACTGGCATGCTAGGCCACGGCCTAGTTCTCCAAAATTACCCTATCAAGCAAAGCACGCGGAATTTGCGCCATCTCTTTACAAAACCCAAAGAATTCCGCTCGAAATATGTTATACTTTTGATTAATGGGGTGCTATACATAATTATAACAAATCAAAGTGAAATATGTCTTGAACCTCTATTTATAAAATGATATTTACTGTAGCGAGTGGAAATGAACTTTAACAGTTTAAATTGTCGTCTATGATTATACTAAAAGTCTTAGATAACTTTTCCTCACGTTCGCCTTTATCGCGGTTAATTACATTGCTGCCTGCTCAGCCGCTGCTTACCCTCGCCTCACCCTCCCTCTGCTCAGGTTATTTTATCACGTTTCTGCTCTTTCTTATATTAACTAATTATAATTTAACTAAAGTTCGGTTCTGCCGTATAAGTTGTGAATTATGCACTATTATAATCAGAGGGACAAAATTGGCTCCTCGGGATCCCAAACAACGTTCCCCCCCGCCTCTCTTCAGTCCTCAGTCCTCAGCCTCGCCAGTATCTGAAATTTCTCTTCGATCAATTTCTCAATAAGTACAGATAGCGATGTTCTCAGCAGGCAACCTCCTTAATGAGTATCGGTACTCGGCTTTAATTGAGCCTGATTCGATTCGTCTCGTAGTGCTGTACCCATCGAGGGATTCTGAATCAGGGATTGAATGTGATATTATTCACACCCGACTATCAGCTACTAAGAACAACGGAAACGGCTACACAGCTCTCTCTTACGTCTGGGGCGATATAAAACAATCTCACAGCGTTTCTATTGGGCCCGACACCCAGCTTTTGATCGGCCAAAATCTCCATTGTGCACTCTCTCATCTTCGCCGGCATGATCGGCCAATAAGGCTATGGGTTGATGCTATATGTATAAATCAGTTTGACCTGACAGAACGTAACCACCAAGTGGAGCAAATGCGTATGATATATTCCTTTGCTCAAGAAACGGTCATCTATCTTGGCGATCAAGATGGCGGGAATACAGGATACTCCGCATGGAATTACTTGGAAAAACACAGTCTTTGGGCTATGAACCACCATCATGATAAAGACTACAATATCCCGGCATCATTTGAGAATTTGACGGAATTTAGAGGTGGTCTTGAAGATGTCGAGATTGATGTCTTGAGACGGGCGTGGTTTCGGAGAGTATGGGTTCTTCAAGAAGTTGTTGTTTCAGAGAACGTGTCTATCCAGTGTGGATTACGAAAATTTCCTGGGACGACTTCTGCAAAGCACTACTGTGTAGACCAAGATACCATGATCGATATGGGTTTAGCTTGGGAAGGGACTATAGATTTGAAGTAGTCCGCGATATGTTCCTAGCTCGACGAATGTATCAAGAAACAAACAACCTGCACCATATTCAGCCAGCATGGTACTCTGAAGTAAAAGACTATCAGGGGAATACCTCTTATATCTTGGATATGCTTATGAGAGGCAAGGGTCTTGAGGCATCAAATCCAAGGGATAATGTTTACGCGCTACTTGGTATATCGACAGGAATCAATCTTGAAGATATGAGAATTGCAATCAACTACCACAAGTCCTGTGGCGAGGTTTTCACTGATTTTGCGAGATATATTATGGAGACCACAAACGATTATGATATTCTCAGCTATATTGACTGGGGACATTTACGCCCGACAGAATACTACTGGGATGGTAATTATCACCGGGATAGGGTTGACGAGGATAACTTGTGGCTTTCTCAAGATCGATCAAGAAAAGTGAGTTTAGAAAGTCTTTGGTTAGCCATCGAGAGAGTTGTTAATATCAGAAACAAGGATAAATTCACAAGATCATGGGTACCAAATTGGAATCAAAAACGCCGCATAACCCGTACCATTCTGAGTACTCTCGACCCAGAGTCTGAGCTTAAACAAAAGCAACGACAGAGCTTGGTAGGCAAAAGTCGGATTTGGTTTGGTTCAGAAAATACCTTAGTCATATTGGGCTCTATAATAGGTGAAATCGTGGATCTTGGTCCACGCATTTGTCTCCAAGGAAAAGATGAGATGTCCTTCCAAGATATACGTGACCAATATGGCAAAGATCAAAGGGAGGTTTACATCAAAATTATGAATCTCTGGCAGTATCAATTTAACCTGAGATTCCAAACTGAAAGGTTAATTCGCACCACTTCCGTACATTCCGATTTAAAGCTGCCAAAGCCCAAATCTACTATTAACGACCTCTGGCGACGTATTTTCAGGAGGAAGGAGAAAGTTACAGAGGTGGACCGAGAATTGCCCAACCCAGGCAGATATGATTATGGTGATCGATCTTATGGCGATATGTGGAAAGGCTTATCAAGTCAATTTGATTTTCAGTCTCTTGTCAACTCAAATCCTGATCAACCTAGAGACTCTGTAGAGCATCATTTGTTCACACGGGCAAGGAAGACTGCAGTTTGGAGTGATGACAACAGTAAAGCCGTATCAGTTATCACTGCTAATAGTTCTATTGTTGATGGGAAAATTATAGCCATTTATACTTCATCTGCGACTTCACAGAAGCATCTTGCACTTTTACCCGCCCGAACTCAAAGGGATGACTTGATTATATGTTTTAGAGGGGCCCGGGTCCCCTTTGTCGTTCGTACTAATACAGAGGCTGCAGATGGGGTGTTGCGGGAAGATATCAGTAATAACCTAACGATGGATGAGGATATTAACATTATGGGCTGCGAGATTGTTGGGGAGTGTTTGGTAAACGGTTTTGAAACATCAGCGGAATTGGGTTCAAAGAATGGGCTTGGTAATATCGCGCCTTCATTGCTGTCTTCATCGAGTCAGGCCGCAACACAAAAAGCTTTCGTTGTAGGATGATCCAATGGTATTGATCCTTGTTAGGCTAATTTGATTTCTAATTGCACTAGGATCTATCCACTATGCCTTCCACTCGTGTCTGCTGATGTTTTAAGAAGTTAGCTTTGAACTAATGTCGACCGTTAATTTCCTCCCTTTCTATCGTGTCATTGATGGCTAGAACATATAAATGACTCGAAATCTTCGGAAGCATGGGCTAAACTCCCATTTCGAGATTAACCGACATTAGCGTGGCGAATGTCAGCCTTGATATTCGTATCTCAGATCGAATAGTGGGTTCATGCAGGTGTAGATTACGGCAATCACCCAGCTCCAGCGCACTCCAGTGATGCAATAACTGCTCGCATCATCATTGTGCCAAATTGGTACTTACGAACAGGCCATACTGTAGGTAACGATATTAATCAATGTAATTTGTCACACCAAAAACTGCTCCTGATCAATAATCACTCCATGTTCATTCCATGCCAATTTTAAACTATGGTAGAGAATTATGTATTTCATATCTACTATTTGAAAGACGCTTACTAAGATCTTTTTCAACCCAATGACAGATTCAAGAGCTTGACAGATTAGTATACAACAATGGTGGTGGACAAATATCATTTATATGATTATTTTTCTGTAAAGTTGTACTTGGCCTCCATAAATAGAAACAAAAACTGTGCCGGGCTGATGCATCCAAATTTACTGTAGAACCCAGAAACGTGGCTTCGGCTCCTGCCTAAACCAGCTTAAA
>Ga0247734_1000365_pt1 | contig 39992 bp, 73 predicted proteins | sample UWRJL103311B2_FD_180933 | JGI IMG/M metagenome (GOLD analysis project Ga0247734, IMG submission 180933) | Plant litter microbial communities from Arlington Agricultural Research Station in Wisconsin, United States - UWRJ-L103-311B-2 | ecosystem: Environmental > Terrestrial > Plant litter >...
CGCGGTGCAGTCCGGCTCGGCGACGACGCCCTACGCCTACGCCTGCAACGCCTGGCGGTCCGACATCATCGACCCGGCGACGTTCCGCATCCGTTGGGCGCTCGACGCCGCTGCCGCGTACCTCGACTTGGAGGCCCGCGTCTCGTCCCCGGCCGGCATCACCGGAACCGCGCAGCTCGGCATCGCCGACATCTCGTTCCGGAACCTGACGACCGGGCAAATGCTCCTCGACGCCGCCTGATGTCAGGACGCGACGAGTGGGTCGACCTGAGCTACTACGACGGTCTCGACGTAGTCGATGAGTTCGATGATGAACCCGCCAGGACAGAATCTGACGCCAAATCGGACGACGTTCTGGGGGTCTTCCTCCCCGGCGGCGAGTCCCTCTATCTGGACCTCGTCCGTGACGTCGATCAGGTCGTCGTCATGCAGGGCTGGTCCACCGGAAGGCCAGTTGGTCAACGCCTCGTTCGGGTCCCTGCGAGACCGGCCTGACCCGGCGTCATCCACCCCATAAGGCGCACCCACCACCCAGCCCCGTCGAACATCGGCGGGGCTTTGCGCATGCCACAGCAGGAGGCCCTGTGTTCGATCTGATCTTCAGCCTTCGAGGCGTTCTGTTCGTCGGCGGAATCATCGCCCTCCCGCTATACGCGCACATTGTTGGCACGAAGTTCTTCAACCACGGATGGTCATACCGGTTCACCGCCCTCGGCATCGGCGGCCTGATCGTCTACGTCACCGCGGTCCAACGCAAAGCCCAAAAAGCTGACGCCCCGTTCGACGGCTACTCCTGGATCGGATTCACCGCCGTGATCTTCCTCGTGATCGGACTCTCGCTCTACGTCGTTACGCGATCGGGTGACTCGACAGATGGGACCTGATCGTGTCCGACCAGATCATCGTTTCGCTGATCTCCTCCGCAGCAGCGATCGTCGTGTCCCTGATCGCCGCATGGTCCGCGTCGGGGCGAGCGACAGCCGCAGCAACAGCCCCACTGAACGCGAAGATCGAGGAGCAGCGGGACCACATCACCGAGCAAGGCGTATTGATCCAACGCCTCCGCGAAAAGGTCCTCGAGCTGAGGGGCGATCCCGATGACGCGTAAGCACCAGCCGTCCATGCGATTCGTCCTGATCGGCATCGCAATTCTCGTCGGATTCAGCTCGGTCAACTTCTACCGCGGCTACTCCAACGAGCGCGGCGAGAAGGAAGACGCCGTCGCGGTCGCCGTCGACGAACAGGGCCAGAAAAAGGCGGTCGTGTCTGAGGCCGAGATCCTCGCCCAGCAAGCCACCGCCGCATGCGCGGAGGCCACCGGCAAGACACTGTCCACGCTCCAAGGCGCCGGGTTGTGCCGTCAGGCGAACAAGACTCAGGACACGATCGAGAAGGCCACCGACAACGACCAGAAGACCCCGGTCGTGACCGGGCCGTCGCAGGCGCAGGTCAACGCAGCGGTGCGGCTGTTCCTGTCCCGGCTGAACCTCACTGGCGCTACCGGCCCGGCCGGTCCGGCACCGACAACAGCCCAAGTCGCTGCCGCAATCGCCGCCTATTGCGCAGCCCGCGACCAATGCCGCGGGCTGACGGGGGTGGCAGGCTCTGCTGGCGCCGAGGGTGCCAACGGAAAGGATGGCTCGCCTGGTTCAGCGGGTGAACGCGGCGCTGCTGGCGCCGATGGCGCTCCGGGCACCCCTGGTGCCGATGGCGCGCCTGGCGCCGACGGCAAGGACGGCGTTAACGGTCGGGGCATCCAGTCCGTGTCCTGTGGCGACGACGGCGCATGGACTGTCACTTACGACGACGGCACCACGCAGACCGTCGACGGCCCCTGTCGCGCAACCCTGCTGCCCTGACTCGCCCCTACCCCAACCCGCCGTCACCGACGTCGGGCACCTTGTCGACCCCAGGAGACCCGCATGGTCCGTCCGATCTCGACCGCAGTCGGCGTCAGCTTCGCCTACGGCATCAAGTACAAGTCCGGCGTCATCCACAAGGGCGTCGACTTCTCCCGTGGCCGCGAGGGTGAGCCGGTGCTCACGATGTACGCCGGCACGATCACACACGCGGGCTACGGCGGCTGGGGTCCGGCCTACGGTCAGCACGTCATCATCCGCTCGACGTTCAACGGCAAAACGAAGTGGCACCTGTACGGCCACCTGAAGACCGAGAACGTCAAGGTCGGCCAGTCGGTCAAGGCGGGCCAGCAGATCGGCACGTCAGGCGGACGCGCAGGCCAGCGTTACTCCGGCAACAGCACCGGCCCCCACCTACACGCCCAGGTCGGCTACCAGAACCGCTACGACCGCTATGAGGACCCGTGGCCGATGATCAACGCCGGGACCAGCGCACCGAAGCCGACGACGCCACCCAAGGGGCAAGAGGTGTGGGCGAGCGGTCTGTTCTGGAACCTCGCCGCATCCGACAACGTGTACGGCAAGGCGTCATGGGACAAGCGCATGCCCAAGATCATCGAGGCGCTGCGGTACTACGACCGCGACTTCCTACACCTCGTCGAAGTCGAAACCGAAGGCGCGCAGGGACGAGCGTTCGAGGCCGCGCTGAACAAGGCCGGGTGGGTCGTCGCCGTCGCCGACAACCAGCGCATGATCGCCGTCAAGAAAGCATGCAAGGTCGGCCACACCAAAGTCATCACCCTCGACGACCACGGCCCAGCGAAAGACGACAAGCAGATCGTCATGGCCGAAGTCTGGACGCCCGGCGCCACCAACGCACTGGCTCTCGAGGCCGGCCATTTCGAGTACCGCGACGGTGCCGCCTACGACAAGACCCGCGCCAACCAGGCCAAGCAGACCAAGGCCGACACCCTCGCATGGGCCGGACGCAACGACATCCCTGCCAACCGTGTCGTGTTCGCCAACGACGAGAACGCGCGCGTTGGCAACGACAACGCCTGGGGCACCACGTTCCCGAGCATCCGATCCCGATCAAACGTCGTCTACGGAAACGCCAGCTACTCGACCCTCTGCGGCTGGGACGGGAAGGCCGACAAGTCGTCCAAGCCCTACGACCCCGACAAAGTTCGCGTCTCCAAGGACCGCCCCATGATCGGCGGCTCCACGTCGCTGAAGTGGCTCGGCGAGGACATCAGCGACCACCTGCCTGTCCTCTACACGCTCGCCAAGCACTGAACCGCTTCATTCACCCGCATAGAAGGAGAACGCTCATGGAGAACGTCCTGCACTACACCAAGGCTCTCGCCGCACTCGTAGCCGCGATCGCCACCTCGCTGCTGACAATCTTCGGCGACGGCGACGTTGCCAAGACGCTGACCGTCATCATCGCTGTTGCCGGCGTGCTGTCGGTCTACCAGTTCCCCAACGCCGAGGCCGGACCCGACGAGTGGGACCATCTGGACGACGAGCCGGTGTAGTCGTGTGTCAGCCGCACCACAGCCACAGGAGCGAAGACAACTGCTACCTGTGCCGTGCTGTCGAAGCCGTCGCAAATGAAAGCCGCCATTCCGAGACGAAAATGTTTGCGAAGACGAATCCCGGCGGAATGACGGCTTTTAACGAGGATACCACTGAGGCGCCGAGACCCGGAGTCGGCGTGACCGGCTTCATCCGCAACATGGTCAACTTCTACGCCGTGCTGCTGGCCGACCTCCTCGACGAAGCGCGACATGTTGCTGAGTCGCGACGAGGCTGACCGGATGCGCCCATGTTCCAAGGCCGGCGAGTTGGTCTCCAAAACCGACTGAGGCAGGTTCGATTCCTGCGGCGTATGCAATAAGACGATGCCCCACCTGACTTCGGTCGGGTGGGGCATTTCGTCGTTGACGGCGGCTACGATCCCGGCATGCGCGACGAGGATGGCATCAGCAGAGACGCCAACGGGTACGCCTACGACCGTGGCATCACGTCCGAGATCGCACGCCACCAAAGAGTCCTGAACCAGTCGTGGCCACAGCAAGACGCGAAGGGCTTCCACGCCCGCGGCATCCGACCAGCACGGCACGACGACGGCAGCCTATGGACCATCGACGTCCTAGTCCGCCTCGACCTCTCCGTCGACGGCGAAGTCATCATCGAAGGACGCGCTGAACGATGGACCGCCACTCACGTCTACGTCGTCGTCAACGATCCGCGCGTGCCCGGACGACAAGTGTGGGTCAGAGCGCAGGACGTCAAGAGGCGCGCACCCGCAACCGAGCATCCCTGACCCGACGCAGACGATTCACGGTCGTCGCGTCGAACTCCAACGCAGCCTCCATGTCGAGAAGCTCGTTCAGCCGCTGTGTGGCCGGCCACTGACGCATGCCCGTCGCCTCGAACACTGCCGACTCGCGTGCGCCGGGATACTGCCAGGTTCGGGCGTAGATGGCTAGGAGGGCTTTGTCGGTGGGGGTTAGGGCGGGCATGGGTCTAGGGTCTCGCTTGGTACCGACAGAACCGATGGACTCCGCTGGGCGACGCCGGACGCCGCTGGGCCAAAAAGGCTAACTGAATGGCTAGCATTTCGAGGACGATCTGAGCCGCCTGTCGGAATCGAACCGACGACCTTTTCATTACGAGTGAACGGGTCGGGTAGAATATGGGGTAGATCTGGCCTGCAATTGCAGTGTTTAGTACGCTGGAGGACGACCGCGACCGACTGAGGATGGCTAACGACATGGCTACAGCGAAGAAGCGAAGGCAGTACGGCAGCGGCAGCGTCCATGAACGCAAGACTGATGGGCGTTGGATCGGCACCATTGAGGCCGGCTGGACTGCCAATGGAACGCGCCGCCGTATCACCGTCTCCGCCTCCACCGAGAAGGCTTGCCGCGACAAGCTCAAGGCGCGCAACGAGGAGATCATCCGCGACGGCATCCCCATCGCGTCGGTTCGCACGAGCGTCAAGACCTGGGCCGAGGACTGGCTCAAGACGACACAGAACGAGATCCGCCCCAAGTCGTGGAACGCGAACCGGTCCGCGGTGCGGCAGTGGATTATCCCGGCCATCGGTCACGTCAAGGTCTCCGCGCTGACCTCCCACGACATTGAGCGGTTTAAGCTGGCGATGATCGACGGCGGCCTCGCCCCGTCCTCCATGAGCCGTAATCACAACGTGTTGAACAAGATGCTGGGAGACGCGCTCATCGCCGGCTTCCGCATTCATGCCGGGGTGTTCAAGGTAAAGAAGATCCCGGCAGGCAAGACGCCGTTGACGGCGATCCCGTTGTCGCTCGCGCTCGAGCTGCTGCCGTACATCGAGAAAGAGGCCGATCCGTCTCGCTGGGTCGCCATCATGCTGAACGGCATGCGGCAGGGCGAGCGGCTCGGGCTGCGGTGGCAGGACGTCGACTTCGACAAGAAGATCATCCGCGTGCAGCGCCAGTTGCAGGAACTGCCTTACCGCGACAACCAGAACAAACACCTCGGTTTCCGCGTTCCGGTCGGTTACGACACCGTCCAACTTGTCGACCGTTGGCACCTCGTGCCCGTTAAGACAGACAGCGGCGAGCGCATCATCCCTATGACCCGATGGATGGAGGACTCGCTTCGGCTCCAGCATGCGCGGACGAAGGACTCCCGCTTCGGCCTCGTCTGGTGCACAGATGACGGCATGCCGATCGACCCGAAGAACGACCGGCTGGGGTGGGCCGACCTGCAGGTGCGGTCAGGCATCGCGGAGAAGGCCGGCAAGACGTTCGGGGTCCAGGAGGGTCGCCACACAACGATCACATTCCTGAAGGAGCTCGGCGTGGAGAACGAGGTGATCGAGCAGATCGTCGGGCACTCCAAGTTAGTGGAGTCCTACGTCCACGCCGACCTCTCGCCCAAGGTGCGCGAGGCGATCGATCGCCTCGCCGGTCGGCTCCAGCTGGCTGGCTAGTCGGCCTCGCGCGCCACGGGAGGGTGCGTCCGGTCATGCCAACGTTGCCATCCGAGAACCAGCCGTGGTGTGACGCCAAGATGCCTGGCGATCGCGCCTGGGTGCGGACCGTAGATGCCTTCGGCGATCTCGTATTCGCGCTCGGTTACGACGTAGGACCCGCCGATCTCGTCGGCGCGTTTGCAATTGGCCGTCTTGGCGTCTTCGCAGTAGACGGCATGCCCAAACTCATGCGCCAGAGCTGAGAGCAACTGGTCCTGTCGGCATCGCGGGTTGAGCCGGATCAGGTCGGGGTGCGTGTAGTCGCCGTGCCGCTTTGGGCCGAGGTCAACATAGTCGACCATCACGCCCATCTCGGCGCAGTGCTGGAAGAGGACGTCAGCGCGTGGGTCTTGGATCAACTCTCGTCATGGTCACTTCCTCCGGGCTCTTCGTCGAGACCTTCAACGGTGTCGAGTGCTGCCGGAGCGACTGTCTCATCCTCGTCGGACACTTCCTGATCCCTGAGTGCCCGACGCTCCTCTAGCTCACTCTTCTGGGTCGACGCTTGCGTGCCATCGTCGCCACCTACCTTCCTGTGTTGATTGAGTAGTCGTTCTGTCGGCGTCGGAGGCGCCGCTGTGGTGTCGCCCAGCGATCGGGTGATCAGTCCGCCACGGCGGATAACTTCGACAGTGTCCGGCAGGTCTGGGTGGACATCCGGCGTGATGGAAGCGATCGCACCCGATCCGAACAAGATGTCCACGATGCCACCGAGGATCTTGTGAATCGTCCGTGCATTGAGTCCGAGATCCGCCGCAGTCTGGGCGAAACTCGTCGCCTCGTCCGCCTGCTGAACTAGCAGGACCAGTTGCCGCGTCCGGTCTAGAAGTTCATCTCGCGTCCCTCCCTGGAGTGCCTGATGGGACTCGTGAATCACCTTGGCCAGTTCGTTGACTGTTGATTCGGCGAGAAGCACATCGTTGAGGAATCGCTGCTCCTCCTCGTTTCCCGCTGGGTCGAGCAGGTCGTAGAGCGGCCCGGGATCTCCGTCGAGCAGCTGGTCCGCCACGGCCTGCAACGTCTTCGGGCCTACCGGCTCTCCTCGCTCCAGCCCGCGCGCCTGCCTCGTCGAACGCTTAATCGCAGCCGACCACTCGGCGAGGTCGGCGAAACCGGCGCTCAGGCGCCGACGCTTGATCCAGGCGCCGAGCGTCTTCCAGTTCTCTTCCGGGTACTTGTTCACGTCCCCATCGTGCGGGAAGAAGAGCGGAAGAGTCTAGGCGGGGTTCGAAGAGGTAGTAACCCTCAGAGCCAGAAACCGAAGCGCGTAATTACACCGGTGCAAGATGCTCTGACCTGCACTTATGTCACTTTTCTTCCTATCTTCCGCTTTCGCTCTTGCCTTCTGCTCGAACCTCTCCTATTCTCTTCCACATGAGTTCCACGACGAAGAGGCAGAACGGCCTCACCATCCGGCACCTGCGGATCAAGAGCGGCATGAAGCCGGGTGAGTTCGCGACCAAGGCCCTGATCAGTTACTCGACGCTCGACAACATCGAGAACGAGCGCAAGAACGCGAGCCCCGAGGTGCTCCACCGCATCGCAAAGGCGCTCGACGTTCCGGTCCACGCGATCATTCGTGACTCCGCACTGTTCGCGGACGCAGCGTGACAGCCGCATACTCGCGTGCCGCAGCGTCCGACGCTTCCGGCATCAGCGAAGACATGCTCGACCGCGCCATCAAGAAGGGCGCCCTGAGAGCGAAGCAGCTCGGACGGCGCGTCCTCATCCGCCCCGAGGATCTCGATGCGTACATCGAGTCTCTGCCCGATGTCGAGGTGAAGGCCGGATGAGCCCGCCAACTTTTGAGAGCGACACCTGCCCCAACCTCCGGGCCAATGGAGAGACGGACTTCTTGTCCCCCCGCATTCTGATGCGCGAGGCGTCGAAGGTCTGCGACGACCTCCACCTGAACATCCGGGGTGCGCGCCTCCGAACCCTCGTCGACAGATTCCTCGAGCACGGGCGAGCCGACGTCGACTTCCGCACCTGGTTTATCTCCTACGCCGACCCGACTGGCGAGTCCGCTGTCCGCAACGTGATGCGCGGTGCCCGATGAAGTACGCGCCGTCGAAGCGGTTCGGCGAGTACGTCCGCAAGCTCATGGCTTGCGGCCACTGGGATGACGCCGAGAGGTCGGATGGCGATCACGTCGCGTGGATCCGGCACAAGGCCACCGGTCTAGAGCTGAGTTACCAGCTGCATGACGGCGGCAACGACACGAACTCGCCTCGCAACATGGCCCGCGCCGCACAGGACATCTGCGGCTGCAAGTTTATCGAGGCCCGCGGGCGCAAGAGATCCCGCAAGCGGATCGAGCAGTACGAGCGCACGCCGCGATCGGCGAAGTCCGAGTTGAAGCGTCTCGCTGAGTTCGAAGCTCGCCGAGAACGCGAGGCCCTCCAACGGGCTATCGACCAGCGCAACAGAGACCTCAACAGCATCCGCCGCCTCATGGGCGGCTGACCCTTGTATCCGATCGGAGCACCTGATGACCGTCGTCAACCACGAGACCGGCGAGATCCTCGAGTTCGACACCGCAGCAGCCGAGCGTCGCGCCGAGCGGATCACTCTCCGACTCGACGCCATCGCTGAGAACTACGCACGCGTTCTGCCCCTAATCCGTGAAGCGATCGAGAAGCGCGACGACATTGCCCTCGGGTACCGCTCCCCCGGCGAGTACGTGTCCGATCGCTTCGGCCAGTCCCTCGCGGGTCTCGGCGTCGAGGTCCGGCGCGCTGTAGTCGGCGAACTGACAGAGGCCGGACTGTCGACGCGAGCCATTGCTCCCGTGGTCGGCACGTCTCACATGACCGTCAAGGCGGACCGCGACGCAGGTGTAAAGCCCTTTACACCTGCACCACAGGCACCCCCGGCCGTGTTGCCCGAGACCAAGGGTCAGGGAGTCGACCAGCACAAGGCGACTGGGGAGGACTCGCCCACGGTTGGCGAGTCGATGACGCAGGACGGGGAGGACTTCGGGAACCCCCGTCCTGCGATCACCGGCATCGACGGCAAGACGTACACGCCGCCGAAGCCGCGCCTTGCGCCCGTCGCCAACAGCGCCGAGTGGGACGACCAGGACCGGGCCGAGGAGCTGGCATCCAACCTGGCCCGCAACCTCTCGCTGACCTACGCGCTGACCAACGCCGATCGCCGAGCCGAATACATCGCCAACTGGTCGCGCGGCATCAAAGACCGCCCGGTTCTCGGGCACAACTTCGTCACCCCGAAACACATGCGGGCCATCGCCGATGCCCTGCGCACCTTCGCCACCGAATGGGAGCAAGCCAATGTCTGAACTCGTCAGCATCGCATTTCAGGATGCCGTCATCGCTGAGTACCGCAAGGCCGTTGCCAGTCGCGGCGACCGCGCCGAAGGCATCAACCGGCAGGATGCTTTCGCCTTCGCGAACGAGGCGATCAGAGAGCGCATTCACTCCGGTGAGATCGAGATCCCGATGGATGACGCCATCCATGCTGCGCTCGTGGCAGCCGACAGTCGCGAGGGCCAGCAGGCCGACAACATCCTCGCAAAGATCGCGCGTGGCGAGATCGGACTGGAGCTTCACCCCGACCCGGTCCTCGATGTAGTCGTGACGCTCGGCGCTGGACGTCGCAAGCCCTGGAAGTACGTCACGGCCGACGACATCGCCTCAATGCTCGAACTGCGAAAGCAGAACACCAACTCCGCTCGCCGGGCAGAGCGCCGGTTCATCAAGAACGCCGAGACCATCTACGACTCGCTGGTCACGGCGGGAACCGTCGGCCAGATGTTCACGGTGACGGCAGCCGCATGACACCCCTCACCCTCACCATCGCCGCCACCATCCTCGCGGCCAACGTCGCAGTGCTGACGTTTCTGGTCGCTTTCTACGCCTACGAGCTGCTCACCGGGAAGGCTCACTCATGACCACCATCCCCACCCCCCACACCTGCCGCCACTGCCACCAGCCCATCACCCTGAACACGGACCGCAGCCGTAGGGCGAACCGTTGGGCGTCGTTGCGTATCAACCCGTTCACCTGCTTGGCGTCGTCGTCGCTGGTGCACGCGCCGGTTGGTGTGGCATGAGCGCGCACGAGGTCCCGGCTGCTGCGGTCGAGGTTGCGGCGCGGGACCTACTGGAGTCCGACGCCATGACGGGCGCGGGTGGCGATACCCCGACGCATTACATCGTGGACCCGGAGAACGTCGAGTACCTCGTCAGCACGATCATCACCGCCGCCCTTTCCGTCCTCCGCGAGACGTGGGAGGCGCCGATCCGGGCGCTGGTCGACAGCAAGTCGTTCGGTGTCGTGGTCCCTGGCGCTCGTGAGCGAGACCCGAGCCACAACGGAGCGCATGACGTCGTTTTGGTGTCTGATCTCCGCGCCCTCCTCACCTCGGAGGCGACCTCGTGAGCGCGTGCGAGAAGTGCTGGTCCGAGGCGTACTTCCGAGCCCGGACCCGTGGCGGGTTCCAGGCTGACCACTACCGCGACCTGCTCGTCGAGAACGAGTCCAAGCATGCCGTGACCACCCCGACGACAACCAAGGGGGCGACCTCGTGAGCACCGACGACACCCGCGAGATCGCCGACCTGATCGACGCCTCGTGCGATGTGCGGATCAACAGTTTCGACCGTGAGCGGATCGCAGCGAACGTGGCCGCTCATGTCGCTGCTGCGGTGGCTGAACGGGACGCCGAGATCGAGCGGCTGCGGTTCGAATCCGAGCAGGCGCGTCTGGCTGCGATCCACGCCGAGGAGTACGCGCGTCACACCGACACTCTGGTCGGGATCATTCGGGACTCGCAGGAGAGGTTGGCGCGGCCGGGACAACGCCTCGCAGACGTGAAGGAGATCCTTCACCGGCTTCCGCATGCTGCTCGTCAGGAACGGGAAGACCGCCAGCTACGGGACCGGGACAACACGCCGCTTGCGACGCGCATCGCAGAACGCGCTGACCTTGAGGCTGAGATTCTGCGGTTGAGGACCCTCATTGAAGAGGAGATCGAGACGCCGGCTGAGGCCGAGCGCGACGAGGCCCGTGCTGCGCTGGGTGCAGTCGCGGCGCTGGCGGACGAGTACGCAGCGAGCCCTTACGTCGAGTACCAGGGCTGGCGGGTCGACGCCGACCTCCGCGAACGCCTCGCTCCCGTGTCCGGTGCGGTCGCCAAGCCGGACGACGATCACACGAGCGATGGGCGCTGCAAGTACCCGAAGACGTGCGAGACCGAGGGGCGTCACACTGCCGGCGCGGTCGAGGAGGCGGCGCCGGAGCTGCTCGTCCTACAGGTCTATCTGCGTGGCGAATGGGTCACGCAGGTTGGCTACTCCTGGACTCCCGACGACTTCGCGAAGGCGCACGACGAGGCCGAGACTTCGGTGTTCACGGCGCGCGTGATCCCGGTCTACGCCGCGTCCACCCCGGTCGCCAAGCACGAGCAGGAGGTGGCGGCGGAGGAACGCGAGCTGGCCGACCTTGTGACGACGTTGCGCCGCCACACCTCCATGACCGGAGATGGCTTTGACCGAACCATGCAACGGCTGCTCGAGATCGCCGCCCGCACTCCGGGGAGCGATGCCCGATGAGCGCGAAGATCGACAACTGCCGGGCATGCGGGCACCTCATCGCACTGGTCAACGTCGACAAGCTCCGAGGCGTCGTCGGGCTCAGCTACGGGTGGGTGCACGTCACCCGCACGGGCCGACTCGAACGGCGCCGCCACGTCCCGGTGGGTCCGTCATGAGCGAGTCCGCGACACCGATCCCAGCCGAGATGTCGGACGACGACCTGCGCGCGGCGACGGGCGGATGCACCGAGTTGTCATGCATGTACCACCACGAGTTCGTTGCCGAGATTCGTCGCCGGAACTCCACTAAGGAGCGCCGGTCATGACCACCTACATCCAGGCAGCCGTCCCCATGCTCGCCATCGCCGCTGCCTTCCTGACCATCTACGCCGTCTCGCACGGACTGGTGCGGGCGTGGGAGTGGTGGTCGGCAACCAGAGCCCCAGCGGCGCGGGAGTGAGTTCACCCTCCCCGCCGCTGGACCGCCACAGCTTCACCAAATGCAGAAGCCGAGACACCTCTAATGCCTCGGCTCCCAACAACAAGGAGTCTAGATGAGCACCAACCACATCGACATCAGCATCGGACACGGCGACGTTGCCCGCGCGTACCCCGATGACAACGGTGGCGTCGTCATTGTGTCCAGAGCCGACGAGTACCTGAGACTCGACGAGACCGTCGTCGACCAGATCGCCAAGCTCGCTTCTCAGAGGGCCGCGTAATGGCGTCCCGGCAGAGGCTGCTGGACATGTTCTGCTGCGAAGGCGGCGCCGGTGTCGGGTATGACCGTGCCGGCTTCGATGTCTACGGCGTCGACATGGCCGGCAAGTTCGCCAAGCGTTACCCGTTCGCTTTTTATCGCGGCGATGCGCTGGTTGTCCTGGCCGCATTGGTTGCGGGTGAGGGTATCGAGTTTGTCCGGCATGACGGAGTCGAGGAGACGCTTTATCTCTTCGACTTTGCAGCGATCCATACCTCGCCCCCTTGCCAGGGATACACGCGGGGAAATGCGGGTCGGGTCACCGATTGGCCGAAGCTCATTCAGCCCGTGCGCGCGCTGTTGCTTAAGACTGGACTCCCTTACGTCATCGAGAACGTCAAGGACGCCGGCCCCGAGATGGTAGACCCGGTCGGCCTCTGCGGATGCATGTTCGACCTATCGGCCGTCGACACGGACGGCGTGACGATTCACCTCCAGCGCCTGCGCCTGTTCGAGACGAACTGGGGCATGACTGCTCCGAGGGTCTGCGATCACTCCACCCACGAGTGGGTGGCTGGCGCTTACGGTGGCGCTCGCCGCGACAAGTACGAGGCGAAGTACGTCCGCAAGGGCGGCTACGTCCCGCGCGACAAGGACGTGGTGAAGCGACTCCTCGGCGTCGAGCACGACATGACGTGGAACGGGCTGTTCGAGTGCATCCCGCCTGCGTACTCAGAGCACATCGGGTCGCAGTTGCTGGCGCGGATCACGAGCGAGGTGGCCGCATGACCTACTTGTGCCGCTTCCCGTACCGCTCCAGGAACTCGCGGACGGCCTGTGAAACGGACTCGCCGCGCTTCTCTGCTGCCACCTTCGCCGCATCCCACGTCTCGTCAGGGACGCGGATCGCACGGAGGGGAACCCGCCCGTCGTCAGGCATTGATGACCGACCGGAAGCCAGCGAGGTAGTCAGCGTCGGTGCCGTCGTGGGCCTCCATGGCGGCGAGGCGTTCGGCTGCGAACTGGGCGTCGATGTCGAGCCCAATCTCAGCGGCTTCGATTCCCTTGGCGAACTGCATCTTCTGGTACTCGTTCATGGTCTTGCCTCTCAGTCGGTATATACCGAGAGTAGTGCATCGGTATATACCGCGCAAGGGCTCGACGGAAGAAAGATGGCCAACTCATGACCCGCCTCGACCTGCACACCAACACACCCGACCAGGCCGCAGCCTACGAACGCGCCAACGCCCACGACGACAGCCCCGGCATGGGTGACGTGGTGGACGAGTGGCCGAGTGTGCGTGACCCGAGAACGCGGGTGTGCGTCGCGCGGTGGGTCAGTCATGGCCGGGTCGAGTTCGAGTGCTGCGACTACTGCCAGGGGCGCAAGCCGGTCTGCTACTGGGCCGGACGCGATCGCTGCCAACACCATCGCTTCATCGACGATCCCGGCGTCGCATTCGACCCGATCGCACGCCGCTTCTACTGCGACGTCTACGAGCAGCAAGTGGCGTCATGAGCTGGCGATGCCCTCACTGCGGCTACGGGATCAACCAGCACCCCGAATCGCGCGGCGCCACCATCTGCCCGCCTGACGACGAACCGAAGGACGACGAATGACTCTCACCGAATACCCCCAGATAGAGCAGGGAAGCGATAAATGGCACGACCAGAGACGAGGACTGGTCACGGCATCGGTCGTCGGCAAGCTGATCGCGAGCCGCACGCTCGGCGCGATCGACTTCGACTGCCCGTCGTGTGCCGAGCCGCCCGGTCGGCCGTGCGTGAGCAAGGCCAAGAAGGCTGGCGAGGCACCCGCACCGATCAAGACGATGCACGCCGAACGATCGGCTCACGCGAAAGAGCGAGCCGTCAAGGTCCTCGAGCCAGCCGACACCGACGAGTCTCGCGGCCTCACTGCTCTCCTGGTCGCGGAACGCATCACCGGCTGGACCGACCCGACCTACATGTCCGACGACATGTATCGAGGTCACCTCATCGAGCCGATCGCCCGCGACCTCTACTCCGAGAAGTACGCGCCGGCCAAGGAAATCGGGTTCATGGTCCGCAGCGAGCCGGATTGGACTCTGGGCTACTCCCCCGACGGTCTGATCGGTGACGGCGGCCTGCTGGAAGTGAAAGCGCCAAGGGCCAAGACGCACCTGAGAACGATCCTGTCCGGCGAAGTCCCTACCTACCACATGCCGCAGATCCAAGCCGGGTTACTCGTGACGGGCCGCAAGTACCTCGACTTCGTCAGCTACTACGGCGGGCTCCCGATGTTCGTGAAGCGCGTCCTGCCCGATCAGGACTGGTTCGACGCCATCACCGACGCCTGCATCGCCTTCGAGCAGACCGCCGATCGGATGCTCGCCGACTACGAGAACAAGACCACCGGATTCGCTCAGACCGAGCGGTTCATCGACGCCATCGAAATCAGGATCTGACATGGACATCTCTGAGACCCTCGCCCCCAAGTCTGACCAGCTCGACGCGGTTGACCTCCTCGGTAAGCCACCGCGCATCTTCACCATAGAGAGCGTCTCGCGCGGCAATAGCGAGCAGCCGGTCAACGTCCACCTCGCCGAGTTCCCCAGAGTCTGGAGACCCGGCAAGTCGATGCGCCGAGTCCTTGCTCATCTGTGGGGCGCCGACGCATCGCAGTGGACCGGGCGTCGCGTCGAGCTCTACTGCGACACCGAAGTCATCTTCGGCGGCGAGAAGGTCGGCGGGACGCGCATCAGCCGGCTCAGCCACATCGACGGACCCAAATCGGTGCCGATCATCATCAAGAAGGGCAGGAGCGGCGGCTACAAGGTCGACCCACTCCCCGACGCACCAGTCACCACCCCCGAGCCCATCGAGTCCCGCACCCCCAAGGCCGTTGACTGGTTCGCGACCAAGGGTGTCAGCCAGTCGAATCTCGAGGCCCACGTTGGTCGACCGCTCGCTGAGTGGACGCACGCGGACTTGGACGAGCTGCTGGCCAACGCTGAGCAGATCGCGGGTGGTCAGTCATGAGCGTCCACGATCCGAAGCTCATCAAGAAGAACGTCGCCTTCATCGGCGCAAGGTTCACGCTGACCTGCCGGTGCGAGAACGTGCCCGGTCGCTGGCTGGATCACTCCGAGGCTCGTGAAGAGATGCAGCGGCACGAGGTGAGCGGGTCATGAGCGCCGAAGCAATGGACGCCTGGTCAGCCCAAGATGAGTTCAAAGGCATCATGACGGTCGGCCCCGAGCATGCCGGCAACCGTCCGGTGATGAGTCGCCCGCCTCGGTACATCGCGACGAAAGATTTCGTGCGCGAGGTCGCCGTGATGCTCGAACGCGACAACACTGCCGAGGCCGTAGCCGACTGGGCCATCGACAAGATGGAGCGATTCGGCGCGCTCATGGCGGAACCGATGTTCACGATGGGCGGTGTAGGACCAATCTGCTCATGGTGGAAAGAGCTTTGGCCGCTTTGTGGTCATCAGCATCAGTCGCAGCGGATCCACGAGCCTGATATCGCCGATGGGGTGACCCCATGAGCGCTCTCGATCTGGAAGCCGTCATTAATCGCCTTTGTGGTTGCGCGCCGGATTGCGTCGAACGAATCACCTGTGACGTCGTTGGCGGTGTCGGCCACTTTCAGTGCGGCTGGTGCGGCGATCACGATCTCCCACGCCATCGCTGCGGGTGCGTCGCCACCGAACGGATCGCCTCATGACCACTACCGTCACCATCCTCGACACCCACGGCAACCCGACCCGCGCGCACGTCCACTACGCAGGAGTCACCCAAGACGGTCGGCAGGCGCTCACGATCGACGGGCGGCTGTATGTCGTGGAGGTAATCGTATGAGCGACGAGATTGTCGACCTCGGCCCCGCTGTCGTCTTCTGCGGCCGGGAGATGCGCGAATACTCCCGCCGCTCGATTGGTGTCCGTTGGTGCTTCACGCATCGCAAGCGCGAAGAGTTCTTCGACGTCGTCTACGAAGAGGTCGAGCCGTCCTACTGGGGTCCGACCGCAGCCGTCGAAGGACCGGCGCGCGAGTGCCGAGACCTCTTCCCCGGCTGGTATCGGGAGGTGAGCGAATGAGCACCGCTTCGGACGGCGCCAGAAGAGAGCGTCGTGTCCGCGACGAGATGATCGAAGCTGGCTGGTCGTTCATCATGCGAGCCGCAGCATCCAAAGGGCCGGCCGACCTTGCGATGGCTCACCCCGACCACGGGCTCGCGTTGGTGCAAGTCGGCTCCAAGTCCAAGACGCTCGGCCCCGCAGACCGTGAGCGACTTTGCGCCGCTGCCGACCTCTGCTCCGCGCTCCCCTTGCTCGCCATCGTGCGACACCGGGAGACGACGCAGACATGGCTCGTCGACCGTGGCAAGCCTGCTGGATGGGCGGTCTGGCCATGACCGCCGCCCGAGACCAACACGACACCATCCACCGCCACCCCGAGCACATGACCTGCGTCGCGTGCATCGTCGCCGGCATCGACGTCGCACCTACCGAGGCACAGGCGGCACAGATTCGGCTTGCTGGACGTGTGCGGGAGGTGGCGTGATGAGCATGCCGAGGCTCGACTTCGCCTTCATCGCCCCAACTAGTCCGGCGAGCGACGTCGACGCACTGAAGGACGGCCACTGGTCAACAGGTCTCGTCCGCGTCTGGGTCAAGCACGAATGCGAAGACTGCGGCAACCACCTACTCCCCGGCGACCGCTGCGACACGTGCCTGACCTGGGCCGTGAAGAACGCCCGCGACTTCGAGTGGGCGCGCATCTCACGAGCCAACCGCGACCGCATCTGGGACGTCCTCGAACTACGACACGAACAGGAGCTGATGACCGCATGACCCCCGAAAAAGCCCAAGCTCTCCTAGACGACTACACCTTCATGCGCGACACCGGCGAGACCCGCGAGAACGCAGCACGCCGCTTCGGATGCTCGCTGAGCACGCTCGACGGGAGGCTTGCTCGGGCGCGGAAAGTGGTCCGAGAAAGCGTGTCCGCGACCCCGGAAAACGCCTCGAATGACGGTAGAATATACGTGACAACTAAAGACGGCTCCGGCCATGTGGTGGAACACATGGGGAACCCGGAGCCTGACCACTATCAAGGAGTGGCTTCGTGAATCATACGCCCTATTTCTCAGACGAGAGCGTGACTCTCTACCTCGGCTCGTGCGAGGAAATCCTCCCCGCACTCGAGCCGGTTGACCACATCATCACCGACCCGCCGTACAGCGCCCACGTCCACGGCAACGCACGTTCATCCCGCATGGAGTCTGCCAACGAGCGAGGCGGTCAGTACGAGTCCGACACTCGCCGCAACGTCGACCTGGGTTTCGAGCACCTGTCGACCGAGCTCCGGGCACTCTGTGCCGAGCAGTTCGCCCGCCTCGCTAGAAGATGGGTGCTTGTCTTCTCTGACGTTGAGTCCGACTATCTCTGGCGCGAGGACATGGTCGCAATGGGGCTGGACTACGTGCGAACCGGAGCGTGGCACAAGGTCGGCTCGACGCCGCAGTTCAGCGGCGATCGGCCCGCGACCGCCTTTGAGGCCATCACCATTTGCCACCCCAAGGGTAAGAAGAAGTGGAACGGCGGCGGGTCGCACGCATGGTGGTCGGTGCCGATCGTGCTGGACCGCTCACGCAAGGGCAGCGGTCGCCTGCATCCCACGCAGAAGCCGCTACCTCTCATGGAGGCGTTGGTCGACCAGTTCACCGACGCTGGCGACACCATCCTCGACCCGTTCGGCGGGAGCGGCACGACCGCACTCGCAGCGGCCGAAGCGGGGCGCAAGTGCATCGTCATCGAACGCGATGAGAAGCACGCCGAGACCATCACCAAACGCATCCAGCAGAGACGGTTCGCGCTGGACTTTGGGGGTGTCGCATGAGCACCGTTCACACAGTCCCCGTTAATGACCTCATCGAGCACTTGGACGAGGACTGCCCGTGCGGCCCGGACGTTGAACCAGTGTTCCGCGACGACGGCAGTAATGGATGGCTGGTCAGTCACCACAGCCTCGACGGACGCGAAGCCAGGGAGCGTGACGCCTGATGGCCCGCACCCACGGACGTACTGCCACAGCCATCTGGTCGGACCCGGACTTCATCACCCTGTCCGAGGGCGCTCAGCGGATGTACCTATTCCTGTGCTCTCAGTCCGACCTCTCACACGCCGGACTTGTCCCGCTGCGGGGTCGACGGTGGGCGAAGAAGGCTGCCGAGATGTCGCCGGGAACGGTTCAGGATCGCCTCGACGAGCTTTCAAGAACGCGCTACATAGTGGTCGACGAAGACACCGAGGAAGTCCTAATCCGCACGTTCGTCCGCAACGACGGCGTCTACAAGCAACCGAAGGTCATGCTGCGGATGCGCGAGGACGCCCGTCAGATCGAATCGCCGCGTCTCAGAGCCGCTTTCCGGGCCGAACTGGACCGGCTCCCGCTCGACGAATTGTCTGATATTCCGGGCGGTCCGAACCGTGACCAGCCTTCGACGCGACAGGTTGTGCAGGATGTCGTGGATACCCTTCGCGCCGACTTCGCAGACGCTGACGGATACCCATCCGAAGGGGTATCCGATACCCATCCCGATACCCCCCACGTGCGCGCGGGCGCGTTCCCCCTACCCCCTACCCCCTACCCCCAGCCACCATCCCCCGCCCCCACCACCAACCCCCGCGCCGCTTCGCGGACGCTCTCGGCTGACGCCGAGATGTCATTCACGGCGTTCTGGGATGTCTACGGAAAGAAGGTCGCGCGGCCTGACGCTGAGCGGGCATTCGCAAAGGCGCTACGGAAAACAGACGCAGCCACCATCATCATCGCTGCCGCCGAGCACCTCGCTTGGCAGCAGCGGTCGGGCAACGACCCGAAGTTCATACCGAACGCGGCCACATGGCTTAACGGCGAGCGATGGAACGACGAAAGACCGGAGCCGTCTACGCAGTCCAAGCCCGCCAACAAGGCCGAGGAGCGCATGCGAGCCAACCTCGCCGTCGTTGAGCAACTGCGCGCCGAGGAAGAGCAGTGGTCCAGTCACCTCCGAGCGATTGAGGGCCAGCGATGAACGTCTCAGACACCGCGATCTTGCTGACCTACGCGGCACTCGGCGACAACCGGACCGTGACCCGCGAGACGGCCGCGTTCTGGGCCGAGGTGCTGCGACCAGACATCAGCCTGGACGAAGCTCGCTCGGCTGTCTCGGCGCACTTCGCCAACTCGACCGAGTACCTGACCCCGGCGCACGTCAACGCTGAGGTCACTCGTCAGCGCGAGGTGCGCAAGCGGCTGGTTCCCGATGTCATCCCACCTCGCGAACTGGCCGACCATCCTGAGCGCGGCTGGCAGTGGACGAAGGTCTGGCAGGACGCAGTGATCGCCGGCCACACCGAGGACCAAGCTCGTGCCATTGCGAACCACCGCTTTGAGATCGACGAGGACCTGACACCGCTGGCAATCGAGTCGTCGGAGCAAGTCGCACGGGTCGAATCGCTGGCTCAGATCATCGCGTCATCGAAGCCCGCACCTCGCAAGCGTGGACCCGTCATGCGAGTGCCCGCTCTCTGGGCTGCGGACGACGGCATCCAGATCCTCGACCCGGACGGCTGGCGAGACGCGGGTATCGACTTCCGCGCGCCGTGCACTCAGGAGGTCTACCGCGAGCTGGTGGCCACGTCGACCACCGGACCGTTCGAGCGACGCACCGAAGCAATCCCCACGCCGACACTCGCTCGGCATCAGAGCGGCAATGACGACGAGAGCACGACTACCGAGGAGAAGGCATGACCTACACGACCCGACCGAAACCGACCTCGATGGTCGTCTGCGATCTGTGCGACGAGGAGATTGATCCCGAGGCGGACGGCAGCCAAGGGCGCGCCAACCTCATGACCCGAGTGAGCCCGATCGCGCAAGTCACCGAGAGCACACATCACGGCATCCTCTCCTGGGGCCGTCGTCGAATCAGCCCCGAAGCCGACCCGATGCCCAGCGCCTCCTACGACTTCCACGGTCGCTGCATCGCCGAGCTCATAGAACGCGAGATTGCCATCCGCGAAGAACTCGCACCCACGACGGCTGACGACGAGACGAAGGAGACGACGGCATGAGCGGATCACCGATGGAGACAAAGCACGAGGTCATGACCTGCCCAGCGTGCGGGTTCAAGATCATGGCGACGGTCACGATCGAACCAAATCTCGGGGTGGCGACACTCGGCGAAGACGGAACCGCGGTCGTGCCGATTAAGCCGACGATCGAGCGGTTCGTCATCAACCACCACTGCTCAGGACGACCCGCGAACGCTGTGGCTGGGGACGCTGACGGGGGTGCGGTGTGAGTGCCTTTGACGAGGTGCGTGACCTCTTGGCATCGACGCCAGACAGTGGCGGGTGGACCTATGGCGGCGTTCATGGAGCACGAACGAATGCCGTTCTGATGCGAGAGGCGCGCAAGGAGCAAGAGGCAACCGTCGCTGCTCGCGAGGCGATCGCTGCATATCTGATCGAGCAGGCCGCGCTCAGATTCGACACGCACGGGCCATACGACGCCCGCGGTGCCGCATTTTGGGACATCGCAACCGGAATCCGCGAAGGACGCATCCCCACCACCCCACCACTGGCCGACGACACGACTGACGAGGAGAGCTGATGAGCGCCGAACGATTAAGGGCTGCGGCGACGTTGCTGCGGGAGAGGGCCGAGGGCGCGACTGAGGGCAATCGGCGCGTTACTCACGACCCGTTGGGAACGCATGTCGAAACGGACCTCGACGCAATGGGCCGCGTCGTGTTCGGGTCTTCGCACGATCGGGGACCGGAGCGCGTCGAAGGTGATGCGGCCTACATCGCGCTCATGGCTCCACCCGTTGCGCTGGCACTGGCTGACTGGCTGGATGCGATGGCGGTGTTTGTGGACTCGGGCAACGACGTCCCGGGGATGCGAGGGCGCGGACTGACCGAAGCACTCGCCGTCGCCGACGCCATCCTCGGGACCCATCCATGACCGCCGCACCCGACCACGATGGTCGCGAGGGGCTGCTGGCGGATGTTGGGGTCTGGGACGTGAGCGATCCGGTGACGAAGGTTGTTGCGGGGACGTTGGTGGCGAAAACACGATCTGAGGGCCTTGGGATTTGTGTGAGTGCTGGCGGTCATTCGGACGACTCGACGGCTTACAGGGGCGCAGGGAGCGTCTCTGACGATGGAACTAACGGGAGCGGGACGGCATGAGCATGGAACCTTGGCCCGTCGTCGGCGAGTGTTTCAGCCGATACGTCGATGGACACTCCTGCCCCCAATGCGACGGCAGCCACAAGCACGCTTGGGCGGCATGGCTCGACGCGCCACATGCCGGATCGAGCAGTGGCACAACCGTCACGGGTGGCACAAGCGGCCCTGGCCTCCCTGTTCGCTGCAAGACCTGCGGCGGACGCAAATGCGACATGGCGACCTGCCTGCTGCGACGACACCACGGAGGTAACCATGAGCACTACTGAGCCCACGCCCATCCCAGTCGTGATCGACCAGCTCGCGGACGCGATACGCAACGGCAACGATCCCGAGGCTGTCCGGTTCAACCTCGACACACTCGTCGATCTCTGTCACCGGCTACACACCACAGCGGCGACGTACCGCGACATTGCGGGGCTGAACGAATGACCACCCACGCAGCAACCGACCGCTGGACCTGCACCTGCGGGCGACGATTCCCCGTTGCCTCGCTACTGGCTGACCACTTGAGAGGGATGGGCGAATGACAATCGACCTTGGACTCGACATCGCGCAGAGCTTGACCGCGATCGTCATCCTCTACCGCGACCTCGAGGACGAGGCGCTGCACAGATTCGCCGACAAGGAGCTGCCGGGTGGTGACGCGCTCGTGGCTATCGGACCAGTCGCGAACATGGAGGCATACGGCTACCGGCAACTGTCCGACCTGATGGGCCGCACCAACACCAAAGGCGGGATCGAGGATCCAGAGACGGACGACGCACCACCGCTACTGGTCCTCGCGTCGTGGCATGACGTGATCCGTGAGCACCGTGGACTTGCGCCATCGGAGAAGCGAGCGGCCATCACTCGTGAGGCTGACGGCATCAGAGCCTCGATCGACTGGATGCTGGCCGAGGACAAGGACGGGATGCCGAACTTCCTACCCGCCGACGAACTCGCCAAGGATCTACGCCGAGTCGTGGCCCGACTAGAGAATGTACTCAAGGCCGGCGATAGGCCCGACCGGATCAAAGCCGAGTGCATGTCCTGTCCGCCCGCGCCCAAACTCTCGGTCAAGCACGGCGACAACGAAGACCATAGCGACGACTCGTGGTACTGCGGCAACTGCAACGCGGCCTACGACATCGCAGGTGTGCGTGCGTGCTGGCGGCAGATGCTCGTGAAGCGTGGCGATCCGCCCGAGTGGGTCACCGTCATGCAGGCATCGACCGCTCTGGCACGCAGCCCTAAGTCCATCCGCAACTGGCTGAAGGATGCCAACGATCTCGGCATGCCGATCAAGCCCAAGGTCGCGAGCCGCACCGAGAACGGACGCATCGAGGTCAACTGGATCGACGCCCGTGCTGCTGACGACACGACACAGCGACGAGGAAGGTATAAGCAAATGGCATAGCGGCCATGCCTATCTGGTATCGTTAGAGCCAACACCGCGCTACTTGGCATCCCCAAGGCGCGGTGTTGTCGTCTCACGAGGAGGTCGCCATGCGATCTGTTGAGTCGATGGATGACGCTGAGCTTGATGCCCGACTCACGCGCTTGTACCGACAGCACGCGTCCGCACCACAGGTGAACCGCGCTGGCTGGCACACGCTGATCTCTGCCGTACTCGATGAGCAGAAGGTTCGGCGTGATGCTTGGTTGGCTGAGGGTGCGCGGGTGTGAGTCAGTACCACAAGCGGATCGACGGACGCACGAGACAGCGCATCAACCGCGCCATCCTTGCAGCGTCTGACATCTGCCACCTGTGCGGTCACCCCGGTGCTGATGCTGTGGACCACGTCATCCCACTGTCGCGAGGTGGCAGCGAAGAGTTGAGCAACAAGAAGCCGGCACATCACGACGTCGAGTGCGAGACGTGTGGGCATCGTTGCAACCGCGACAAGGGTGCACGCATCATCGCGCCCGTCATGCCTCGGTCGTCGTCTCTGACTCGACCTCGAGGTGGGGGCCAGGCCCCTCCCCCGCCCGTTGCTACGGACCTACGGGGCTAGGGACTATCTCTCTCCGCATTTTTTCCACACAGGAGGTGGCTGCGATGACTGCTCGCAAGACCACTCTCCGCGCTGTTGGAGAAGGCGAATCCGTTCCCCCTAAGCCGCCATCGACGGTCACAGCCGCGGCCACCAAGGGGACCATGCGCGACCTCCTCGCCGCGATGCGCGACCGGGTCGCCAAGGACGTCGAGAACGAGAACACGCCCGCTCGAGACCTGGCTGCTCTGACCAAACGGCTGATGGAGATCGTGCGGGACATCGAGGCGATTGACGCCCGCGCCGAGCAGGAGGCCGACGAAGATGCCTCCGAAGTCGAAGACGGCGAGTTCAACGCCGCGTCTGTCTGAATACGCCCGCTCATTCGTCTATCCGGCTGGGATCAAGAAGACGGTTTGGCCTCGCGTTGAAGCCAAGGGCAAGGAACTTGGGCTTGGCTTCGACTGGTGGCAGTCACAACTCGGAACCGTATGTCTCGGGTACGGCGACGACGGGCAGTATGTCGCCACGGTCGGCGGTATTGGTCTTTCGATCCCCCGGCAGGTCGGAAAGACGTACTTCGTCTTGGCGATGCTCACCATTCTCTGCATCCTGTTTCCCGGATTGCAGGTCGTTTGGACGGCGCACCACCTCCGCACCTCCACCAAGACGTTCACGACCCTGCGCGGCATCTGCCGGCGCCCCAAGATCGCCCCGCACATCAAGTCGATGCGGTCGGCGAACGGTGAGCAGCAGGTCGAGTTCGCGAACGGTTCTACGATCATGTTCGGTGCGCGTTCGCAGGGCTTCGGCCGTGGCTTCGATGAGATCGACGTCGAGGTGTTCGACGAGGCGCAGATCCTCGACGCCAAGGCGCTCGAGGACATGATCGCAGCGACGAACCAGGCCCGTCATGAGCATGGCGCGCTGCTGTTCTTCATGGGCACGCCGCCGCGGCAAACCGACCCGTCTGAAGCCTTTTCGACTCGTCGAGCTGATGCCAAGTCTGGCGACTCAGACGATTCAATCTGGCTCGAGATTGGCGCACGACCCGACACTGACCCGGACGACCGGTCGCAGTGGCCGCTCATGAATCCTTCGTTCCCGAAGCGAACGCCGCTCACTTCGATCCTGCGTCTACGCAAGAACCTCAGCGACGAGGACTCGTGGAACCGCGAGGGGCGCGGAATCTGGGACGCCATCAGCAACAACGGCGTTATTCCCCCGCCGACATGGGCAGAGCAGGGCCAGGGGCACTCCCTAGCCGTCGACCGCTTCGCTCTCGGCGTCGAGTGCGGCCCGGACCTCGCGTGGGCGTCTGTCGCTTTCGCTGGCGAGCGCGCTGACGGCGATTGGCATCTTGAGCTAGACGAGGATCAGAACACGAAGGGCCGCGGGACAGCATGGCTAGTCCCGCACCTTGAGTACCTGCTGGCGAACAACTCGCAGATCCGCGCAGTCGTGGTTGATGTCGGCGGACCTGTCGCAGCCATGCTCGAGCAGCGTGCGAACTACCGCTGGTACTTCAAGGGCAGCAACATCGAGGCGACGCCCGTCAAGGTATCCGAGCTTGGTGTCGGGTGCGCGCAGGTACTCGACGGCATCATCTCAGGCTGGCTGCATCACATCGACCAGCCGCAGTTGAACGCCGCCGCACTGTCGGCCGGCAAGCGGCCCTTGGGTGACACGGGCATGTGGGTTTGGTCGCGCAAGATGGCCGAATCGGATATCACCCCCATCCAGGCGGGAACTCTGGCGCTGATTGGCGCGCAGAACACGATCGTTAGGACGCCGACCCTAGAGGTCGGCGGGCGGAGGGTGGTGACGTTCTGATGTCGGTTGGCACCCTTGAGACGATCGGCGTCCCGGACCTCACGCACCAGGAGCAGTCGTCGCTGGACGAGCTTGTGATGCAGTGGCGCGCCAAGCGTCCGCGCAACAACCTGCGGACGGCGTTCTACGACATGACCAACTCGGAGCGGTCGTTGATGAGCGGGCAGATCCCCGAGGTCATCCGTCGCCGCAAGTTCGTTCTGGGCTGGTCGGCCATCGCCGTCGACAAGCTGAACCGCCGCTGCAATCTTGACGACTTCTACGACGCGGGCGGTATTGATCTCGACTCGCTCGGGCTCGACGCCTACATCAAGGACAACCGCCTGGCGTCTGAGGTGTCGCAGGCTGGCGTCTCTTCACTCATCCACGCGGTGTCGTGGCTAGTGACGACCCAGGGCGACACGCAGTCCGGCGAGCCCGAAGTGTTGACGCTAGCGAAGGACGCCACCTCCGCCACAGGGATCTGGGATGTCCGTCGTCGCGCGTTGCGATCCTTCCTGTCCATCACGGATCTCGATGACGGCGGCGAGCCCACCGCGATGACCATGTACCTGCCGAACCTCAACATCATCATGACGAAGAAGATCGGCACTTGGACCGTTGAGCGTCGCGCGCACATCTACGGCGTGCCCGTCGATCCGATGCGCTACAAGCCTCGCCTTGGACGCCCGTTCGGTTCGTCGCGCATCTCCCGTGCGGTCATGTCGTTCCACATCCAGGCGCTGGCCGCGATGATCCGAGCCGATGTCAACGGCGAGGCGTATAGCCTTCCGCGTTACGTGATGCTCGGTGCTGGCGAAGAAGCGTTCAAGAACGCAGACGGGTCCCCCAAAGCCGCCTGGCAGGCCGCTTGGGACGCGGTCTGGGCGATCGGCGACGATCTCGCGTCCGCAACCGTCAATCCGTCGTTGGGCCGCGCAGACGTCAAGCAATTCCATGGCCAGTCTCCCGAGCCGCAGAACGCGCATCTCCGGATGCTCGCGCAGATGTTCTCAGGCGAGACCGGAATCCCGATTGGCGAGCTCGGCATCATCGGCGATGCGAACCCGACCAGTGCGGAGGCGCTCAAGACATCGCGCGACGACCTGATCTCCGAGGCGGAACGGACGACGGACGACTGGACCCCCGACCTGTCGTCGGCCGCGACCCGCGCCCTGACGATGCTCAATGCCGGCGACGTGCCCGACAATCTAGACATTCGGCCCGCCTGGCGCAGCCCGATGCACGAGTCGCGCGCACAGGCTGCGGATGCTGGCTCCAAAATCCTCGACAAGTCTCCGTGGCTCGCAGAGACCGACGTCGGACTCGAGCTTCTGGGCCTCACGCCCGATCAGATCCGGCGCGCGAAGGCTGAGCGGACGCGAGCCAATGGGCGCAACGTGCTGAACCAGATCGTCGAGCGCCGCAATGGCAACGCCTGACGAGGTCCGCACCGCACTGGGGGCCGTCACTGCCACCGCAGCCGGCGAACTGGCTGCTGCTGCGGAGCCAGCCGAGACCGCCGAGGACCTGCGGACGCTGCTGTTCTTAGCCGCCCCGATCATCGTCAGCGACTACTCGGACGGCGCTGCGGCGCTCGCTCTGGACTGGTACGAGGAACTGCGGGAGATCGCGGCCCCTCGCCGACCGTTCGCTCCTGAGCCGATCCGTCTTGTGACCGACGACTACGTGCGCTCGGTCATTGCGGCATCAACTGCGGCGCTGGCCGGAAACCCCGCGGGTGCGCCAACCGAAACCTTCGATGTGGCGCTCAGGCTGGTCGTCGACAGCATTCCCGAGATCGTCGCAGACGGCTTCCGGGACACCATCACGACCAACGCGATCAACGATCCTGCGTCGGCGGGCTGGAAGCGCTTCGCCCGCCCCGGCGCTTGCAAGTTCTGTTTGATGCTGGCGGCTAAGGGCGCGGTCTTCACGGAAAAGACTGCTCGGTTCGCAGCTCACGGCGCCGTCATGAACGGCAACCGCAAAGGCGGCGACTGTCGGTGCGTTGCCGGCCCAGAGTTCGGTAGCCCGGACGTCTGGGTGGAAGCGACGCCGATGCAGTACATGGCCTCGCAGCGCAACCGCACAGCGAAACAGAAGGCGAAGCTCCGCGAGTATCTCGCCGAGAACTTCGCCGACGCGCCCGGTTAGGCGCCCACGATCTCCCGTCACAAGACGGGCCTACGCCCACGCTCGGCGGTAACGAGCGGTCCCGAAGGAGCATCAGATGAGCGACGCAGCAACGAGCACGGACACGTCGAACACGGACGGCAATCAGACCAGCGGGCCCACGTCCACCGCTGGCGACGAGTTCAAGCCGATCACATCCCAGGACGACCTGAACAAAGTCGTCGCAGACCGAGTGCAGCGCGAGCGCGCCAAGTACGCGGACTACAAGGACGTGAAGACCAAGGCGGCCGAGTACGACAAGCTCGCCGAGGCCAACAAGTCGGAGATCGACAAGGCGATGGACCGGGTGACCAAGGCTGAGGCCGAAGTCGCTGCCGTCCCGTCCAAGGTCGCTGACGCGCTGCGTGCCCACCTCGTCGCCCTGCACGAGATCGACGCAGACGACGCGGAACTGTTCCTGACCGCGAACGACCCCGAACTCCTGCTCAAGCAGGTGTCCCGCCTGACAGGCAGGGAGTCCGAGCGAACGGCCGACCAGAAGAAGGTCGGCAATCACGTGCCCAACGAGGGCAAAAATCCATCTTCCGCCGACAACGGTGAGCGCCAAGTGGCGCGCGCGTTGTTCGGCGGCTCCTAACCGAAAGGATCACGGCAATGGCCGTTATCGGAACCGGCAACATCACCCTGCCCAAGAACATTGCCGATGGCATGTTCAAGAAGCCTCAGACCGGCTCTGCCGTCGTCGCCCTTTCGGGTGCCGAGCCGCAGAAGTTTGGCGAGGTCACCCACATGACCCTGACCGGCCGCCCCCGCGCGGAACTCGTCGGCGAGGCCGCGCAGAAGTCCAGTACCACCACGACCTTCGGAACCAAGGTCGTCACCCCGCACAAGTTCCAGGTGACGCAGCGGTTCAACCAGGAAGTCAAGTGGGCTGACGACGACTACCAGCTCGGCGTTCTTCGCACCCTCGCCGACGAGGGCGGCGAGGCTCTGGCCCGCGCGCTCGACCTCGGCGTCTTCCACGGCATCAACCCGCTGACCGGCGCCACCGCAGCTTCGATCGCCGCTGGTGATCGAATCGGGACCACGACCAACTCGGTCGAGATCACGACCGCGACCCTCACCACGCCCGATCTGGTCATCGAGCAGGCCGCTGGCCTCGTCATCGCTGACGGCTACATTCCCAACGGCATCGCGTTCGACCCCACCTACTCGTGGACGACCGCGACCGCCCGTTACGCAGACGGCCGCAAGAAGTACCCCGAGCTCGGCTTCGGCGCCAACGTCACTGCGTTCGAGGGCCTGTCGGCGTACTCCACCAGCACGGTCTCGGGCCTGCCCGAAATCGCGTCGAACAGCAACATCAAGGCCATCGTCGGCCAGTGGGACCTGCTGCGCTGGGGCGTCCAGGTGGCCGTGCCGGTCGAGCTGATCGAGTTCGGCGACCCGGACGGGCAGGGCGACCTCAAGCGTCAGAACCAGATCGCCCTGCGCCTGGAGGTCGTCTACGGCTGGGGAATCATGGATCTTGACGGCTTCGCGACCGTCAAGGACGCGGTGGCGAACGTCTGATGGGCACCTTTACCAGCCCCGCAGGCGTGACGTTCTCTGTCGATGACAGTAAGGACGACCGATACGGCGAAGGCTTCGAGCCTGTCGACGAGTCGAAGAAGACGCCGGCCAAGAAGGCAGCGTCCAGCAAGTCCGAGAAGTAGTCGAGAGGCGGTGCGGCCATGTACGTGACACCCGATGACATCGCGGTAGCACTAGGTCGCACCGCCCCCGACCCCGGCCAACCGGAGTATGAACAGTGGCTGGTGTGGATCAGCGACGCCGAGTTGCTGATCTCTGCACGCCTCGGCGACCTTGACCTGCTTGATGGGCCGAAGCTGAGCTACGTCATCCGCGAGGCGGTCGTCGCTCACATCCGCAACCCGGACGACGCCACACAGGTAGAAATCGCAGTCGATGATGCGCGCGCCTCGCGCACGTACAAGTCGAGCCGTGGTCGCGTCACCATCATCGACGAGTGGTGGAACCTCCTCAAACCATCCGACACCACGGGCGGCGCGTTCTCGTTCCGCCCGTCGAGCTACTGCGCATCGCACCTGCCCTGGTGTTCGCAGATGCTTGGCGCGTCCTATTGCTCGTGCGGCGTAGACATCGCGGGATACCCGATCTTTGAGTCGGACGAGCTCTGATGCTCGGCGACGACATCGCGTGGGCGCTCCCCGAACTTCGCCGCGCGGCCGAGTCGAACATGACGGACGCCTGCACCATCACCCGCCCCGACCCCAACGCGGACCCGGTCGAGATGGACCCAGAAACGGGCCAGTACCCCGAGTCAGCGCGCATCACGGTCTACGTGGGCAAGTGCCGCATCCAGGCAAAGTCGGTCATCGCGTCGGGTACTGATTCCAACGCGGGTGAGCGCGCGGGGACGACGCAGGAATTGGAGCTGCAACTCCCTGTCGCCGGCACTGAGGGCGTGTCTGTTGATGACGTGGTCGAGGTGACTGCGGCTGTCATGGACTCGTCGCTGGTCGGCCGCATCTACACGGTCACTGCGCCGCATGAGAAGTCGCAGGCCACCGCGCGCCGGCTGAGGATCGAGAGGACGACGTCGTGAGTATCGAGTTCGACTCCTCCGAGGTCAAGCGGCTCGCCCTGGACTTGTCTGGCGCCCCCGGTCGGATCCAGCGCCGCGCACCCAAGACTCTCCGCAAGGGCGCGTTCGACGTGAAGCAGCGGCTCCGTCGTGACGCTGAGGGACACGCCTACCTTCCCGGCCTGGCTGCGAAGGCGGCGTACAGCGAGTTCACGCCGCTCTCCTACGAGATCGGCTTCGACAAAGGCTCAACCGGGTCGCTTGGCAACGTCGCTGTTTACGGCACGTCGAACAACGCGCCGATCATGTCCAGTCCCGCCGATCACCTTCGGCTTGAGCTGCCGACGATTCTGCGCCACCTTGCAGACGACGGCGAAGAGTCTGTGCTCGGTGATGGCAAGTGACAGCCGACGTCGACGTCCTCGCCAAGCTAGACGCCTCCCCCACGCTAGTCGTCGTCGCTGAGGGTAAGACGGGTGGGATGAACTCGGTCTATCGGGGTTTCCCGGCTGTCGATACGACGGTGAAGGTCATCACGCTCGCGTTGCCGTACTTGGTCTACGTGACCTCGCCCGGCTACGACCGCGACGAACGGTTTAGCGGTTCCGTGAGCGGGCGCGTGCTCGACTTCCAGCTAACCGGTGTCGGGCAGTCCGAGACGCAGGCCAAGTGGATTCTCGACCAGGCGCGCACGGTCCTGAACCGCAAACGCCTGAACGGGTCGCTCATCAAGCGGTCGGACGACAACCAGTTCGTGCGCCGCGATGACGACTACACGCGATCTGGCGGGCTCCCGATCTTCTTCGGGGTCGACCGCTACTCCGTAGCGGTTTAAACCACGTCCCACTGCATCTTGCAGTTGCCGCACGTCAACTGACGTGCCAACTCTTTGCGCGACAGGCCGGTAGCGGCTGCAGACAGGCCGCCTGTGAGTACCGCGCCCGCGGCCTTGCCGCCGCTAATCCCCGTCTTGCGGTCAAGAAGTCGGATCGTCACATGCCCACGCTGCTGGCAATGCGGGCACACGATTTGGCCCGCTCCTACGTTCGCTTGAGCACCGCGCGACTCGCTGGCCTTCTTCCCCACAAAGAAGAAGCCGACCACTCCCAGGATCACTAGAACCGTTGTCATCCCCGCACCCTACGCCCAAGGAGTCACCGTGTCTGACGATCATCCGTTCGTCCGTGTCAAGGACCCCATCTTCGGCCACTTCAGTACCCGCAAGCCGGGTGTCTGGAAGGACGCCGAGGTCACCGACGATCCCGCTGTGGACGTCAACGGCAAGCCACTTCCGGCCAAGCCCCGAGTCTCCGTAGCCAAGAAGGCCGCGGCCAGCAAGACCTCCACTAACGGCGACGAGCACGCCACTACGCCCGAGAGGGGCAATGCATCATGACAGTCTCGATCCCGGACAGCGTGCTGGCCGAAGGAAACGTGAAGGTGGTTTTCGTTCCGACGCTTGCCACCGTCTCCGCCGTGACGCTGAACGCTGGCGTCGACATCTCGTGCTACCTGATGGCCGACTGGGATGGACCGACCGCGGCGCAGAACACAGGCGAGTCGCGGCGCTTCTGCTCCCGCGAGTCCTTCCAGCGCCTGGGCCGTACCACGTGGACCATCGCCCCTTTGGTCTACACCTACGGGCCTCAGGATGACGCGGGCGACATCAACGCCGCTCGTGAAGCTCTCGCCGAAGGCACGGAAGGCTTCCTCGTCGTCGGCTTCGGCATCGAGCCCTCCGCGGACTTCGCTGCGACCGACATCGTCGACATTTTCCCGGTCGAAGCTGGCGTGCAGGTCAAGAACCCGCGCGGCGCCGATGAGTTCGCCCCGTTGACGATCACGCAGACCCTCGCCGTTACGAACCTGGTTCGCCAGGACGTCGCGGTCGTCGCCTGATCCCACGATCGCGGGCGGCGGCTTTGCTCGAGGCCGCCGCCCGCTTCTGCACCCATCGAGCATTCGAGCATCGAGCGAAGGACACCTTATGCCAAAGATCAGCCATCGACGATCCGCAATTGTTGAACTCGCACAGGGTGACGACGTCGCAGCGCTCAAGGCGCTCCGCGAGGAAATGGCGGAGATCAACGCTCTTGAGGTGGCGTCTGGAACTCGGTTCGGGGGCAAGTCGGGAGTTCCTGCAAAGGCCCGCGAGTTCGACAAGCTAAAGGCGAAGGCAAAAGCCGACGCAGCCAAGGTCGCGGTCTACGAGATCGCGTACAGCGACTACGGCCCATTGCAGGACCTCCACCCGCCGCGCGACGACGACGCGACCGACAAGCGAGTCGGGTACAACCGAAAGACGTTCCCGGCTGCGCTGATGAAGGTCTCGCTCGTCGAGCCTGATACGGCGACAGACCTCGACGACCTCATCGCGAAGGGCGAGGCGGCTTTCGCGGAGCTGGGCGGCCTCTCGCAGATGCACTACACGAAGCTGATGAACGAGGCTTGGGAAGTGCACATGGGTGACGACAAGATCCCTTTCTACTCAGCAGAGTCGCTGGTCAAACAACTGAGGGACCCCGACTCCGCGCAGCGGCCAGATTCGCAGTAAGCCCGTGGGTCTTTGACGGTGGCGACACCGTTGAGACCCACGAGCACTTCGATGAGAACGGAACGCTGACCGGAACCACCAGGGTCACCAAGCATTCCGAGTGGGACGAGTACACGAGGTCACGCGCCTTTGCGCTCATGGCCTACGAGTCGCAGCAGTGCCCCGGCTGCAGGAACTTCGGAACACTCGTGCCGCTCGACTCGGACCTGCGGCACGTCACGTGGGCTCAGCACGAGGGCCGAAAGGTCGAGGTCCGGCAGATGAGGTGCGTCGCGTGCGGCGCGGCCGATCTGGTGAAGAGGGACGCGGCCGAGAAGCACAAAGACGACAAGCCGACGACGGGTCATGCCGCGTGGGGCGATGGCCGCATGTTTGCGGCTGTACCGCTAATCGAGGACGAGGAGGGCTGACCGGATGGTCTCAGACCGGACAGTGATGACTCGCCTCAAGGCCGACATCTCGGACTTTCAGCGGGGGATGCTCGCGGCCTCGGCGAGCGCGAAGGCTTTCACCAAGGAACTCGACACCTCGACCGACCGCTCGACGATGCTCACCCAGTCGCTGCTGGCGGTTGGTCCGGCCCTGGTCCCGATCAGCGCCGCTGCCATCCCGGCTATCTCGGGCCTGACGAATCAGCTTGGATTCGCAGTGGCGGGCGCGGGCGCTGCGGTGCTCGCGTTCCAAGGCGTCGGCGACGCCTTGCAGGCGACGAATGACTACGCCCTGGAGCCGACCGAAGCCAATTTGGCCAAGATGCGCGAGTCGCTGGCGGAGCTAGGACCCGCTGGGCGCGAGTTTGTGTCGTTCCTCCAGGAAGTCCGGCCCCACCTCCAAGGACTCCAGGATGCCGCGCAGGCCGGGCTGTTCCCTGGCATGGAGGACGGCATCGAGAGCCTCCTGACGCGCCTTCCGCAGGTGGAGCGGATCGTCGGTGAGGTGTCGGGCGCCATCGGTGACCTGATGGCCGAGGCTGGCGACAACCTGGCCGATCCTCGCTGGGACGAGTTCTTCACGTTCATTGAGAACGAGGCACGCACCACCCTCACGGACCTCGGTCACACGATCGGCAACCTCGGCGAGGGTTTCGCAAACCTGTGGATGGCATTCGACCCGCTGTCGGACAACTTCAGCCAATCGTTCCTCCAGATGTCCCGCGACTTCGCCAAGTGGACTGACGGACTCGACCAGACCGAGGGGTTCCAGGAGTTCGTCGCATACATCGAGCGCGTCGGCCCGAAGGCTTGGGACACACTCGGCGCGCTTGGTAACGCCCTTCTCCAAGTTGTTGAGGCCGCTGCTCCCGTGGGCGAAGTCGCATTGCCGGTCATCGAAGCCGTAGCCGATGTCCTCGCGATGGTGGCAGGTTCGCCGGCAGGACCAGTGCTGATCGGTGCTGCGGCTGGCATCTCGGCGCTGTCTCGCGCTGTCTCTCTCTACAACGTGGCGAACGGCGCCGCGCTGACAGGGACACTCGAGAAGCTCGGCGGCAAGGGGGCGGTCTTCCGATCCGCCGCAGCCGGCGCCGGCATCCTCGCGCTGTCCATGACCGATCTTGACGAGAAGATGGGCGTCAGCAACACGCTGATGGGCGCGATGGCGGGTTCAGTCATTCCCGGCTGGGGTACCGCAATCGGAGCGGCCGCGGGTCTCATGCTGGACCTGTCCTCGCAGACGGGCCGTGGCGCTGAGGCGCTGGCGGCCTTCCAGGAAGCGTTTGACGGGGCCACGACTTTAGAACAGCAGGAGTCGGTCATCTCCTCCCTGGAAGAGCGCATCAGCGCCCTCAAGGATCTGGATCTGGGTATTCTGAATGGCGACATTCAGGACCAGGTCGGCGCACTGTCCGAGGCCCTTTCTGAGATGACCGGTCAGCATCGGGATGCTGACCGAGCCGCGCAGGACCAAAGATTCGCAGAGGCTGGCCTCGGCGACCAGATGGCGGGCACGACACAGTCGGCTCGCGATCAGACGGACGCGCTACTGACGCTTCTCGACGCCCGTAGGCGAGCCACCGAGGAAGCTCTGTCGTCTCGCGATGCTGAGCGCGCCTACGAAGCGGCGATTGACGACGCCGCGGAGTCCATCAAGCAAAACGGCCAGACCCTAGACGACGGCACCCCAAAGGGCCGGGCCAACGCGGCGGCGATCGACGGAATGATCCGGGCTTGGAATGAGCTGGATGCCGCCAGTCGCGAATCGAAGGGCGGCCTGTCGGCAGCGATCAACGAGGTGGTGCGCGCCGCCGAGAGCGCTGGGGCGAGCAAGCCGGAGATCGATGCTTTCGTCAGGTCGCTGGACACAATCGCGCCCCCTCCCCCGATAGCCATCACGGTTTCAGGCGTTCAGGCTGGCATCGACGCTGCAACCCGTCTTGGCATTGCTCTGAGCAACCTCCACGACAAGTCGATCACGATCACAACGAACCGGGTCGGCTCGTCTCCGGGCGGCACGGGGACTACTAAGAGCGGCTATACCGGCATGCGTGTGCCGAACGGCTATGCGGACGGCGGCCGCATCCCCGGCACCCCACCGAGCGATCCGACCGAGGACAACGTCTTCGCGATGACGGCCAAGGGCAATCCCCTGATGCTCCGCTCCCGCGAGTGGATCATCAACGAGCCCCAGTCGGACAAGAACGACCGTTGGCTGCGTGCGATCAACAACGGCCTGAACCTGGATGACCTGTTCGGCCCGATGACGATTCCCGGTTTCGCGTCGGGTGGCCGGTATGACGACTTCAAGGCCCTGACCCGTTCTTCGAAGCTGGATCTTGCGCGCCAGGAGCAGCAGATCATCGACATTACGAAGTCGCTGAAGGAGAAGGAGACGGTCGGGAAGGGCAAGAACAAGCACACGCGCCTTGCCCTTCGCGGTCACGCCCGCGAGGTCGCCGAGCTGGAGTTGAAAGAGGCCAAGGCCGAGCTGGCGAAGATGAAGCGCGAGAACGCCGCGCTGAGGAACTACGGCACCGAGGGTGATGAAGAGCGCCTCAATGATGCCGAGGAGTTGCGCAAGAGCAACGAGCAGAAGGCGATTGACGAGGCTGAGCGCGTCGTCAAGGAGGCCGCCGACCGGTTCACCTCCACCAAGTCTTCGGCAGCCCAACTGTTCGAGATCGGCACCGCAACCTCGGCCGCAGCGGTTGATCGCAACCTGAACCGTCTGCTGGCTGATTCGTCCACGTTCCTCGGCTTGCTGGGTGACTTGAAGTCGAAGAACGCGTCTCCGTGGTTGTTGGGCGAGCTGGTGAAGGCTGGTCCGACGCCGGGTGCGATCAAGTTGGCGCGGCAGTACAACACCGATCAGAACGCGCTGAACAGCATCAACGCCCGCGCCTCCCAGATCGACCAGTACACGAACGCCTACGCCGGCCTGGTGGGCAACTCCGCGTTCATGGCTCCGGGCGCGTGGAACTCGGGCGTCTCGTCCGCATCCCAGGCACCTGTTACCGCGTCACTCGTAGGCGCAGAGGTGTCGGTCGGCCAGGACGGCCTGCTGCGATTCGTGAAGGGGCAGATCGTGGTCGCGCAGAACGACATGGCGATCGAAGCGAGGAACACGATATGACCTTCACGGTGACCCCGCAGCCGGACAACGTCCCCCCTCGTGTCCGCATCGATATCGACACTGACGATCCGGCGAAGCCGTTCATGTCGCTCAGCATCATGCGGGATGGCAAGCCGTTGCGCGAGCAGCCTTACGTGGGATCTTCGCGCACTGTCGTGTTTGATTACGAGGCGCCGTTCGGCGTTCCGGTGACGTACACGGCAGCCGGCATGTCATCCGATTATGCGACCGTGATGAGTGAGTTCTGGACGAACCTCGCTGCTTGGTCGACGAGCATCGGCTCGCCCGGAGTCACGGGTGGCCGGTTCTACTCCCCGTCCGGCGCTGACGCCGAAGTGGTCCGCGTTGGACCGCTCCTCGCTGCTGGTCGGTTGACGGTCGGTCCTGCAATGTTCGCGAACTCGTCGGTGACGCTTGCGACAGCGGGCGGCGTGCCGCTCGTTGTCGCGGTGCCGAGCACGGGTGTCCCCCGCTTCTCCTACGGTGGTCCATTCGTGTCGTTCGATTACGGCTCGGGCGAGGCGGTCGTGACGTTCGATAGCGGCAGCGCGACCGTCACGACCGCCAACGGATCATGGACGGCGCCCCGTGTGGCGTCCTCGGCTACTTCGCCGATGCTCCGGGTGCGCGCTTACAGTTCGGGGGGCCGAGTTCCCAGTTTGACCCTCGCCCAGCTCGGCGCGGGCGCGACCCCGTTCACTGCCACCGCGACAACCACTCTAGATGTTGCCGATGTGTGGCTGATTCACCCTTCGCAACCGGCGCTGTCGTGCCAGATCGACCCCGGACCGGGAGGAGACCGTTCCCTGCGATTCATTGAGGCGTCTTCGGGCGAGGCGCGGGCATCGCAGGCGCAATCGACCATCCACCGCCCCGTTGGGCGGCGTCGTGCCGTGGTCATCACTTCGGGACCGCGTGCCGCTGATGAATGGACGCTCGTGGTCGGCGCGCCCACGATTGCGCAGAAGAACGCCGTGCGAACGATCGTGGACGATCAGTCACCGCTTCTGTTGCGCTCTCCGGTCGATTTCGTGAGTGATCTCCCTGATGATTGGTATGCGGTTGGCGATGTGACTGTGCAGCGCCTCGAGGTTCCGGTCATCACCGAAGAAACTCTCATCACGCTACCGCTGACCCCCGTCGATGAGCCCATCGTGCGACAGGGCGCGTTGTGGACCTATGGCGCCGACCTGCTGCCGAATCCGATCTACTCCGATTCGCGGACGATGTTCCCGACGTATCTGGATCGTTTGATGGGTGAGCAATGAGGCCGGTCAGCGAGCGATTTAAGGCCGCTTTGGGTGTTTCGCACAAGCGGGCGTCCAGGATTACATGCACGGTTCCTGGCGGGGAACCGGTTGAATTGCGGTGGACGGCCGGCAGCGTATCGTCGTCGAACTCGACAGGGGTGCGCTACCAGGCGTCACTGACCCTAGCGCCGACTTATGGGTTTGACACCTACGCGCTGGTTTCCACTCCGGGAGCAATTTTCACGATCGAGCACGGCATCGACTACGGCGCTGGCGTTGTCGAGCTGATCGGTTGTGGCGTCTACGAGGCGGCGAAGGGTGCTGTCGACTTGGGCGGCGGCGATGTGGCGATCAGCCTCGTAGACCTTTGGCAGCGGGTGGAGCGATGCCGATTCCTATCGCCGTATTACCCCGCGTCGGGCAATCGTTCGGTGAAGATCGCCGAAGCCGTAACCGACGCAATGCCGGGAGTCGCCCTAGCTGGCACGGCTGACGGCGGTGTGTACGAGCAGGGCGACAGCCTGTGGGATCGAGATCGAACGAAATTCATCAACGACATGGCGACTGACGGTTCGCTGGATGCTGCGTTCGACGCGTCGGGCGCTTTCCGCATCCGACCCCAGCCGATACTCGACCCAGCCGCTGCGGTGTGGACGTTCCGCACGGGGTTGGCGGCGAATATTCTCGCCGCGGACCGCGAGCGTCCATTTGACCGGTTGTACAACACGGTTGTCATGGAGCCGCTTGATGCCACGCAGTCATGGGATCGGCAGGTCATCATCCTGTCTGACCCGGACCACCCGCGTCATCCAGACAAGATCGGGACTGTCCCATTTTTCTACAAGTCGCCCACGCTGGACACGCCCGAGCAGGTCACCGCTGCTGGCGTGACGATCATGCAACGCGTACTGGGGACGACGGAGACGGTGAACGTCAGCGCGTTGGGCAACCCGGCGCTCGAGGTCGGCGATGTCGTGACGCTGATTCATGCCGCGACTGAAACGGCCCCCGGGTTCATGGCGACCCACATTATCGATTCGTTCCAGATGGATCTACGAACAGGGTCGATGTCGTTGGCGACCCGCTCAACGGCCCTGGCGGACGTAGAGGAGTCCTGACATGTCCCTGGTGACGGAAATCCTCGGGCGCATCCCGCCGCGCCCTACGCGGCTGGTGACGGTGACATGTGTGTCGGTAACGCCTTTCACGGTTTACCTCGACGGCGATTCGTCGACCGCGGTTCCCGCCCGCATTCAGGCCGGGTCGACGTTCGACTCCGGCGACTCCGGGTGGGCCAACTGGACGGCGCCGTCGCTGCCGATCTGTTTCAAGACGACCTAGGAGCAACATGCCAACCACCTCCCACGGACTGCCCTACCCGGTGCTGTCCGACGACAACAACCCGCCCGAAGACATCCAGGCGCTGGCCCAGGGCGTCGACGCGGCATATGGCGGCAGCGTGGCAAACGCTGGCGATCTGCCCGCTTCGGGCGCGTTCCCCGGCCAGCGTGTATGGCTGGTCGATGTCAAGGGTTTCGCGGTCTGGAACGGCACGACTTGGGTGGCGGACACCAATCCTGTGAACCTGGCGCCCGCGAGTGGGTGGACGCTTGGCGGCCTCGGCATGCACTACTCGCGCCGGGGCTCGGTCGGCTTCCTCTTCGCCCACCTGGAGCGGGCATCGTATTCCGCCTCCACACTCGTGGGCACCCTTCCTCCCGGGGTCCGCCCGACGCGGGCCATCCTCGCGACGGCGAAAGCCGGTACCGCGTCTGTGGCGGTGGTCATCAACACAGACGGGACTGTCGTGACCGGCGATCCCGGCACTTCCGGCCTCGTTTGTTCAGTGTCATTCCCGCTCGCCTGACCGAAATTCACCCCAGGAGTCCACATGGCTTTTCCCGCTGGCGTCATCACGCGCCCGGTTACGTTCGGTCCCGCGTTCGAGCTTGAAGACGGCGACGTCGCAGGCATGACGGTCGCGTTCAAGGCGACCCGTCCTGGCGTGCTGTGGATGGAGACCGGTTCGCCGGCCGTGTCGGTGGCGATCACCCGCAACGCCAACGATGGTGTTGAGCAGACCGTTTGGTTGCCGGTGACCGATCAGGCGGGCTGGGGCGACGGTGACGGCAACGAGATCGTCCCCGGTGAGGATGGGCACGTCTTCCTGTATTCCGTGTCGATCGTGTTCACGCAGGACGGCCGCACGATCCCTGGCGCACAGCCGCGGTCCAAGACGATCGCGATCCCGACCGGCGATTTGTCCCCGTTGGATCTGGACAAGATCATTCCGCTCACATCGCCTGGTGGCACCGTTGTGTCGGTGCCTGACATCTGGTCGGGCCAGGTCGCAGCGGCTGAGGCTGCTGCGTTGGCGGCCCAGGCTGCGGTCATCGACTCTGCGGAGTTCGTCGGCGGCGAGCTGGCGGACCCGGCGAGCCCGGCGCGGGAGGTCCTCGACCCGCTTCTTACTGCCAAGCAACTGGCGGGCCTGACATTGCCAGGTGACCAGCGTGATGCCGCTGACGCGCGCGTGCGCACGGTCGGTGACGCCCGGTTCGCCCGGCCCATGTCCAACCTGTCTGTGTCGCTCGGTGACTCGACCGTCGCGTACAACGGCATCGGCTCCCCGAGCGCGATGGGCGACAACTGGTTCAACCAGCTCTGCGCCCTGTCGAACGGGCGCATCCTCAACGGCGGCAAGTTCGCCACCGGGGGTTTCA